>Ga0316206_1000754_pt1 | contig 37066 bp, 31 predicted proteins | sample 6monthpyrite_MG_FD_204942 | JGI IMG/M metagenome (GOLD analysis project Ga0316206, IMG submission 204942) | Microbial mat bacterial communities from mineral coupon in-situ incubated in ocean water Damariscotta River, Maine, United States -... | ecosystem: Environmental > Aquatic > Marine >...
CGGTCTGCTGAAGAAAGAAAACCAGGGCGGATCATAGGCATAGCTGAATCGTTCCAAGCCCAGCCGTCAAGCCATCAAATTCGGCTTCCGCAGGACTCGGAGTATAGCAGTCTCTTCCGGCCAATCTTCAGGAACCAGCGCGGGCGGCTTGGTCCACGGTTCTTCGACCAACGCATCCTGAAACCACTATTCGCTGAGGTTCGCATGCTCTGTGACAATTAGTTGGAAACCGGGGACGTCCTCTTGGGTGAACTTTAGCAACAGCTCGAACAGCCTACGCACCGCATTGAGGTCGGCATCAGCTTCGGTCCGTTGTACCGAGCCGTCGGCGTCCTTGTAGATTTGCTCGGACGGGCAATGGGGCCTAATGAAAGGCGGGGAGAGACCTGGCGTTGGCGCGTTTCTTACCCGCCGCTGGCCTGCCCCTGTTCCCAGCCTTCGACCCAGCGCGCGATAACCGCGCGGGCGGCGTTGTCGTCGGCGGTGGCGACGGCCTCGCGCAGCGAGCGCAAGGCGCTGGCGACCTCAATTTCCGACAGGCGGGCCTCGCGGGCGGCAAATATCTTTTCATGCGCCGTGGTCAGGAAACCCTCGCCGATCAGCAGCTCTTCGTGCAGCTTCTCACCGGGGCGCAGGCCTGTGATGACAATTTCGATGTCCCCGTCGGGGGCCGTAGCGTCGCGCACCGTATAACCCGACGCCTCAATCACATGGCGCGCCAGTTTGCGGATCGTCACCGGGGTGCCCATGTCGAGCACGAAAACCTCGCCACCGCGGGCAAAGGATGTCGCACGCAACACCAGGCGCACGGCCTCTTGCACGGTCATGAAATAGCGTGTGACCTTGGTATGGGTCACGGTGACGGGGCCGCCGCGCGCGATCTGGTCTTGAAACAGCGGGATGACCGACCCGCTGGAGCCCAGCACATTGCCGAACCGCACCATGGCGAACACCGTGCCCTTGCTGCGTTCGGCCAGATCCTGCACCACCAGTTCGGCCAGCCGTTTGCTGGCGCCCATCACATTGGTGGGGCGCACCGCCTTGTCGCTGGAGATCAGGATAAAGCGTTCGACACCGACCTCGCGCGCCTCGCGCGCCAGGGTCGAGGTGCCCAGGACGTTATTGGCCAGACCAGCCAGCGGGTTCGCCTCGACCAGGGGCACATGTTTATAGGCGGCGGCATGCAGCACGACGTTGATGGCATGGCCGCCCAGCACCTTGCGCACCAGACGCGCATCGGTGACAGAGCCCAGCACGGGCACGACCTCGGTGCCCGCGGTGTGGGCCAGGTCGCGCAATTCCATCTCGATTGTATAAAGCGCCAGTTCGGACAGTTCGAAAAGCACCAGTTTGGTGGGTTTTCCGACCAGCACCTGGCGGCACAGTTCCGACCCGATCGAGCCCCCTGCCCCGGTAACCAGAACCGCGCGTCCGGTGAAAAGTGTGCCATCGGTCAGGATATCCTGATCGACCTGGGCGCGGCCCAACAGCTGACCGGGCAACACCGGGGCCAGTTTGTCCACCAGCGCCTCTTCGCCGATCAGCTGGGCAAAGCTGGGCAAAGCCTGCACCTCAAGCCCCAGGGTTTCCAGCCGCCGGGCGATCTGGGTGCGTTTGGGCAGGCTTTGGGACGGCATGGCCAGCAGCACGCGGTCTATGGTGCGATTGCGTGCAATGTCGTCGATCCGGCCGGGTTTCAGCACAGGCAACCCGGCAATGGTCAGCCCCTGCAGCACGGGATTGTCATCGACAAAGGCGACGGGTTCAATCTGCTCATGGGTTTTCAGTGCCTGTGCCAGCTGCATGCCCGTGGTGCCGGCGCCATAGATCAGCACCCGGCAGCGCGGCGCTTCGCGTCGGTAAAGTGTCAACAGAAATTGCAGCATCGCCACGCGGCTGGTGGCCGACAGCAGAAAGAACAGCAGACCAAAAACCACATAAACCCCACCGGCATACTCAAGCCCGATGATTTTCCCCAGGGTGAAGGCGGCCAGCGCCAGAAGCGCCGCAAAGAGTGCGGTCGTGCCGGTGCCGCTCATGTCATAGGCATTAAGCCGCGTATTGGAGATGCCAAGCATGCTGGACAGCGCGGCGGCCAGCACCATGGTGATGCCCACCACCGGGGCGCTGTTGATCAGATGCGTCAGCGATGCGGAATCGCTGAACTGAACCGAAAAGGTGATCAGCAACGCCAGCGGTACCAGCGCCAGATCGACCGCAAGCAGGAACAACTGCTTCTGAAGCCGTGTCAGGTTTTTGATAACGCGAAGCATACCGCTGCTATACCGGGTCAATAACATTCAAAAATATACCCGCAACACACAAACGCCTTGGAAGATACCGGCGCTGCGGAAGCGTTCTTTCCATCCCATGGTTATTCTTCGACACAGAGCCTGTCTATATCTCGGACCCACTGTCAGCGGCCAACCGCCATAAATTGGGCGAAATCCCGGCATACAATCCAAAGCTGCCTTGGAAATCTTTCGGTGCAGAGATATCCTCGGCAGAGAAACGCGTCTGGTGCTCAAAAGTGTGAACAACATGTTAAGGCTGAAACGACATAAGGCGGAGCCGATTCGGGTGTCCGGGCGCACGGCGGCATTTGTGCTGCCGGGTGTGTTGTTGACCATGCTGATGGCCTACGGTCCGTTTCAGGGCATTGCAGAGACCCCGATAACCGGCTCTTATCGTGTGGCCGGTGGGTTGCCGCAGAACCCGCAGCGCCCGTTTGCGGCCCAAACCTGCGGCGCGGCCCTGGCGCGGCTGGCCGAGGCCGAGGAGGGAAGCCCGCTGATCTCGGCCCGGGAGAGAGCGCAAGTTCTGCAAAAGGCTCGGCACCAAGCGGAAAAGCTATGTCCCTCTCCCCCGGAAACCGGCGACTGACCAGACAATCCAAGAGCCATGAATTTATCGTAATGGGAGACCCCACCAGTGCCAGTCCTGCTTGAAACCACCGATGCCGCCGCCAGTACCGCAACCAGCTATACGATGGCGGCCGGAGACTATTTTTTCGGGTCGCTGAGTATCGGCACCGAACACGACTGGGTCGAGGTTTCGCTGCAGGCCGGTCAGACCTATACGTTCGCCCTGGTCGGGGTGGGTGCGCTGGATGACGCGGCCACAGACACTTATCTGCGGCTTCGCAGCGCCAGCGGGACACTGATCGATGAAGACGATGATAGCGGCCCGGGCCGCAACAGCACCATCACCTTCACCGCCTCCAGCACCGGCACCTATTACCTTGATGCCAGCTCTTTTGTCGGGAGCTTCCTGACAAGTGGCGACAGTGGCGATTACGGGCTGTCGATGGTGACGGGGAACCGCGCCAGCTATGACGTGATAATGGGCGCGGGGGCCCTGATGCGGCCGGGCGTTTCTTGGGCGGCGGCATCGGGTACCCCGGTGACCGTGACCTGGGGCATCCGTGACACCGGGCCGGCCCAGGACGCCGACGGCAACACTGTGGCGTTCATCGGGCTGACTGCGGCGCAGATCGCCGCCGTGACAAGTGTCATGGGGTATTATGACGGTATTTCCGGGTTGTCCTTTTCGCAGGTCAATCCCGGGGGCAGCACCAATAGCGCCACGATGCTGTTCGGGGCCTATAATTCGACCACAGACGGCGCCGGGGCGTTTGCCTCTTATCCGGGCAGCACGGCATTCACGGCCGAGGAGGGCGATGTCTGGCTGAACAACAATTCCGTCAGCCAGACCTCTCTGCCGACAGGATCTTACAGCTTTTTCACCTTGCTACATGAGACTGGCCATGCGGTTGGCCTGGCGCACCCGGGTGATTACAACGCCGCGCCAGGTCTCTCGATTACCTATGGTGCGGATGCGCAGTTCACCCAGGACAGTCACCAATACACGATGATGAGCTATTTTGATGAATCCAACACCACCGGCAGTTTCGGCAGTTATCCCGACACGCTGATGCTGTATGACATCTATGCGCTGCACCAGCTTTACGGCGCGGACATGACATTTCATGCCGAAAATACAACCTATGGCTTTAACGCCACGGTAAGCGGCGCCTATGATTTCAGCACCAACACCGACCCGTTCCTGTCCATCTGGGATGGTGGTGGGACTGATACACTGGATCTGTCAGGCTACGGGATGGCGCAAAGTGCCGACCTGCGCGAAGGCATGTTCTCGGATATCGGGGGCTATTCCGGCAATCTCTCGATTGCCATCGGCGCCGTGATCGAAAATGCCATTGGTGGCTCGGGCGCCGATGAGATCACCGGAAACAGTGCCAATAACGTGCTGAAAGGCGGGTTGGGCGATGATCGGCTGACGGGCAATACCGGGCGTGACGTGCTGTGGGGCGAAGGCGGCAACGATTCGATGTTTGGCGGCAATCACGACGATATCCTGCGTGGCGGCTCATATCAGGATCAGCTTTTTGGCGGTGGCGGCAACGACAGAATGTATGGCGATGCCGGGTTCGACTTGATGGTCGGCGGCACCGGCCATGACATCATGTTCGGCGGATTTCAGCATGACACGCTTTATGGGCGTGACGGCAATGACACGATGCGCGGCGATGGCGGCAATGACCTACTGTTCGGCGAAGGGGGCAATGACCGTCTGGAAGGCAACGGGGGTACCGACTCGATGCTGGGCGGGCTCGGCAGTGATACACTGATCGGCGGTGGCCAGGATGACACGTTGCGCGGCGAGGCCGGCGTCGACGTGTTGCGCGGCTCTTGGCAGAATGACTGGCTTTATGGCGGTGCCGAGGGCGATAGCCTGTTCGGAGATGCCCATAACGACCACCTGTTCGGCGAGGATGGTGATGACACGTTGCGCGGCGGGAGCGGGTTTGACACGCTGGATGGCGGGACAGATGACGATGAGATGTCGGGTGGGTCTGGCTCTGACCAGTTCGTTTTCGTCGATGGGTTCGGCGATGATGTGATCACTGATTTCGATGCACTCGATACGCTAGAGAAGATCGACCTGGCGGCGGTCACCTCGATCACCAGCTATGCCAATCTTATGGACCCGGCCGAGAACCACATCGCGCAGGTTGGCAGTGATGTGGTGATAGACGACGGATCCGGCAATACGATCACTCTGCTTGGCGTCTCGCTGGGCGATCTCGACAGCACTGACTTCCTGTTCTGATCCAGGCAGCGCGGTGCCCGAAAAGCCGTTCGGATTTTCAGCAACCGCCCTGCTTTTGCCACGTTCTCATCAGTCCTCCTTAACCCCGTTTTGCCATGATGATCCTTGCGTGGGGGCGCAAGGGTGCGGGGACCGGGGTGGTTTCTTTTACGTTTCAGGCGCTGCTGTATAGCGGCCCGTCCAGCTATATGACCGGGATCACCGATCTCGATGTGTATTGGTATAATAGCGGGCCGGTGCTTTATGCCGCCTCGGGGGCGGGTGGCGGGGTTACCGGGTTTCAGCTGACCGCCAGCGGTGCCCAGTTTCTGGATCGCGAAGGCTATGCGCCTGGCATACAGAGGGCCGCGCCGGGTCAGCTTGAACAGATCACCATTGATGGCCAGACGGTGCTGGCACAGCTTGGCTGGCATGACAGCTCGCCCGACAGCTTTGATCTGGGGGCCAATGGCCAGGTGGTGGGCACCGGGCAACTGAGTGCCCAGGGCGGATTCCCGGCGGCTTTGGTGTCGATGGCGACCATCACGCTGGGCGGCACCGATTATGTCTATGCCAGCCATTGGGGCATGGCGGGGCTGGTGGTTTACGAAATGCAGGGGGCCCAACTGGTGCAGATCGGCCAGGTGGACACGGTAGGCAGCCCTGTGCAGGGCGCTGATCTGGTGGCCATCGAGCAGGTCGATCTGGGGGGGCAGACCTATGTGCTGACCGCCTCGGCGATTGACAACGCGGTGACTGTTTACCGGGTTGGCACTGATGGTTTGCCGGTGGTGGTCGCGGTGATCGGTGCCGAAAGCGGGCTGGGGCTGAATGCGGTGACGGCGCTGGTTCCGGTCACCGTTGCGGGCCAGAATTTTGTGGTTGTTGCAGCGTCCGGCAGCGGGTCGCTTAGCGTGCTGCAGCTTGATGCGAACGGGGTGCCGACCCCCACCGATCATGTGCTCGACACATTGGACACAAGGTTCGGCGGGGTGACAGCCCTGGAGGCGGTGACGCTGAATGGGCAGGTCTTTCTGGCCGCGGCGGGGGCCGATGACGGGGTCTCGCTGTTGCAGCTTTTGCCGGATGGGCGGTTGTTGCATCTGGGCCAGATTGCCGACAACGCCGAGATGGCACTGGATAATGTGACTGCCCTGGCGCTGAACCTGCAGGGATCGACGCTGGAGATTTTCGCCAGTAGCCAGAGCGAGGCCGGGATCACCCATCTGACCGTCGATCTAAGCGGCCTCGGCCAGACATATATGGGCAGCGCGGGCGCGGATACGCTGTACGGTGCGGCGGGTGACGATATCTTGATTGATGGCGAGGGGATCGACAGCCTTTATGGTGGCGCGGGCGCCGATGTCTTTGTGTTCACGTCTGACGGCGTGCGCGATGATATTCGCGATTTTGAGATCGGCATCGACCGGCTGGACATGTCCGGGCTGGGGCTGCTCCGCAACCTGTCGCAAATCCAGATCGTGACAGCATCCTGGGGGGCGACTCTGACCTTTGCAGATGAGGAAATCCGGCTGTTCAGCAGTGACGGAAACCCGCTTGATGCATCGCAATTCACGATTGGCGATCTAATCGATTTACCGCATTACGAGGTCAGCGGCCTTCAGGCCGGTGGCGAGATTTTGGGCAGCAGCAGCAATGACACACTGAATGGCAGCACGATTGGCGACATGGTGATGGGCCTTGCCGGAAATGATTCACTGACGGGCAATGGCGGGCGCGACACGCTGCAGGGCGGCGACGGGATCGATACAATCTGGGGTGGCACAGAGAACGACTATCTTTATGGCGGGGCCGGCGATGACCTGCTACGCGGCGAGGCGCAGCAGGATGCGCTGTGGGGAGAACTTGGCAATGACAGCCTTTATGGCGACGCCGGTTTTGACACGCTTTACGGTGGTGACGGCGATGACCGGCTTTGGGGTGGGTTTCAGCATGACACGCTGTATGGCGGGCTTGGAAATGACAGCCTTTATGGCGATGGCGGCAATGATCGGGCCTACGGCGGCGATGGCAATGACCGGTTGGAAGGCGGTGAAGGCCATGACCTGCTAGAGGGCGGTGCCGGGCGCGACACGCTGATCGGCGGGGCGCATAACGACACGCTGCTGGGGGGCGCTGATGACGATACGCTGCGCGGGGCCTGGCAAAATGACAGTTTGCGGGGCGGCGATGGCAATGACTGGCTTTATGGCGATGATCACAACGATACGCTATGGGGCGATGCGGGCTTTGACACGCTGTGGGGTGGATTGGGCAACGATGTCATGAATGGCGGCACTGGTGATGACCTGCTGCGCGGCGACCAGCACCAGGACATCCTGCGCGGGGATGCGGGCAATGACAGCCTTTATGGCGATGCGGGCTTTGACACGCTTTATGGTGGCGACGGCAATGACGTGATCTATGGCGGCTTTCAGCACGACACGATCTATGGCGAGGCTGGCAATGACCGGCTTTACGCCGATGGCGGCAATGATGTGGTTTTCGGCGGCGATGGCAATGACCGGCTTGAAGGGGGCGAGGGGCTGGATTCGATGCTGGGCGGTGCCGGGCGCGACACGCTGATCGGCGGGGCGCATAACGACACGCTGCTGGGGGGCGCTGGTGACGATACGCTGCGTGGGGCCTGGCAAAATGACAGCCTGCGGGGCGGCGATGGCAATGACGTGCTTTATGGCGATGACCACTATGACCGGCTTTATGGTGACGCGGGTGATGACACGCTATGGGGCGGCACCGGCAATGACACACTGACCGGCGGGTCCGGCGCTGATCAGTTCATCTTCGAGGCAGGGTTCGACCGCGACACCATCACCGATTTTGACACGGGGATGGCAGGCGAGCTGATTGATTTGTCCGCCGTGGCCGAAATCATCAGCTATTCCGATTTGACCAGCAATTACCTGATCGAGGTCGGCGGCAATGCGGTGATCACAGGGGCGGCGGGCAATACGATCACCTTGCAGGGTGTCTCCATCGCCGATCTCAGCGCGGATGATTTCCTGTTCTGAGACAAGCAGGAACATCAGGCACGATACAAGAAACGATACAGGATACGATACGGGCGGGCGCGATTTCCCGCAGCCCTGCCCAACTGATGATTGTTGATCCAAGCGCACTTGGATATGACAGGTTGAGTTTCGCGACCTGACATCGCCTGTGCCATGTCCCAACACGAGGATCGATATGTCGTTTACCAAGGACAGCCTAGCTGAGGCCGTGCGCCTTTTTGCCAATTCAAACGAGGCCAATCAGGGTCGAAACCTGTTTCGCCAATTTGTTATCGAAGCAGGCCGTAACCCGGCCGAGTTCGACTATCTTTTTGAAAACCTTGCAGATGAAGAATCGCGTGAGGTGCTCAGCTGGGCGCTGCGGTTCCGTACCGTCGCCTTCCTCAGTCAAAGCCGCGACATGGCGCGCAAGATCGTGCCCTCGCGGATCTCCGAGGTCGAATGGCAGCGGATGGTCGACACCGCCCAGACCCTGCCCGAGGCGAAATACGAAAAGAACCTCGATGTCGATCTGGTCGAAAATTTCATCCTCGACGGTTACAACCTGCCCGGCATCTGCGAAGTCGAGGCAAAGGATGTCGTGCTGGATTGTGGCGCCTTCAACGGCAATTCCGCGATCGCGCTTGGCCGCCACTGCCCCGACGGTCGGGTGTATGCGTTTGAGCCGAACCCCGCGATGCTGGATGTGCTGAAACGCAATGTCGCCAAGAGCGGGCTGAAGAACATCGAGGTCATCCCCGCCGGGCTGGCGCAGGAAAAAACCAAACTGCGCTTCAAGCGGGACGGGGCGGCCTCGCGGCCCGACCCCAAGGGCGATGTCGAGGTCGATGTGATCAGCATCGACAGTTGGGTTGCCGAGCGGAAACTGCAGAGCGTCGATTTCATCAAATTCGACATTGAGGGTTTTGAACAACCCGCGCTACGCGGTTGTATCCACACGATCCGGCATTTCCGGCCGAAGCTGGCGATTTCAATCTATCATCTGTTCAACGACTTCACGATGATCCCGCGCATGGTGCAGGATATGGGCGGCTGGTACCGTTTTTATCTGCGCCACAACGCCGTCACCGGCGGCGAAATCGTGCTATTCTGCCAGCCACGCTAAAGCCTTTCTGGACTGTGCCAAGGGCAGGCCAACGGGTTTTCGCCCTTGAAAATTTAGACTCTAACCGGGCCTTTCGTGTCAAAATCGGCTTTGCGTTGAAGGCTTAACCCGCCGGATAGGCCTCGTAGTCGCGGGCGTACCAGGACGTGAGAAGCTGTGATGCCGCCTTGCGGCAGATGTCCTTGTCCTGCGCATCGCCCTTGGACACCATGGACCGGTCGTCATCCAGTACACAGCCATAAATCTCTCCCAGCCGTTCGCGGATCTGGGGGAGGTCGGCCATGGTATAGATTTTATCCAACGTGCCATCAAACGGATCGAGGTATCCGCAGATCGGGTCGGTATGGTGGCGGAAATCTTTGAAATACTGGCGAAACTGGTGGAACATTGTCGCAAACTGGCGTGGCCCCGGCTTGGTCGGATATCCCATGAATTCCAGTTGCGACAGCGCCTCGCGCCGCAAGGACGGGGCGGTGACGTTGCGCGCATAATAGGACACCAACCGGTCGATCGGATCGCGGGTGATCGCAAAGCGGAAATAGTCGCTGTAGTCGGTGTGCATCTGGTCTGGCGTGATGTTGTGGTAAAGTTCGGGATGATGGAAATGCACCGTTTCGCGGTAATTGCGGCCATAGATCGCCTGGGTGAAATAGTTCTTTACCGTCGAGGACCCGCATTTCGGGATCGGGATGAACAGAATCTTTCGGTTGGGATCAATCAGCGCCTTGGTGGCGGGGATGCCTGCGTAGATCAGATTGGTGACATGGATATTCTCGCCATCGGCATGCATCCCCTTGAAGATGGATTCGGCAACCACATGCTGGCCGGCGTTGACATAAAGGTCACCGATGACTTCCCGCAGCTGCGCATAGGGGTTGCGTTCATATTCTTCCAGCGCCAGGTCCAGGGCTGCGTCGATCGACTGGTCAAGGAACTTGATCCGCTGCACGGCCTCGGGGATACCGATTTCACCGCGGCGGGCCAGGGTGCGAACGTTATGGCCAAGTTCGCTCAGCACGCCCTTATGTAAATTACTCATGATGCTTCCTGGTTCTGCAATTTGCCTCTCCGGGGCGAGGCACGACTTGTCGGTATCTATCTGCTAAGGGGTCCCATGTTCCATAGCCTGCGCACCGGTATATGCAGGTTGCGGCAGGCTGGCCACCAGATCGAGGAAACCGGCCGCCTGATCGGCGAAACTGGCCACTTGGCGCGGGGCGGGATGCGCATGCGGTGTATCAAGCATTTCCGTGATCCGGGCCTGTAAAACATCGACTCCGGCCCCGATTGGCAGCATTTTGCCCATATCGGCCCCGTCCCATTCGGTGGTGCCGCCACTGTCGGTCTGAATCACCCTGATGCCGCGCGCCACCGCCTCGCGGATTGTCAGGCCAAAGGTTTCCTTCCATTGCGACAGGAACAACAGCACGTCGATCCTGGCATAGAAGTCGTCCATTTTGTCCTGCGAGAATCGCGGGTGGGTCGACCAATCTCCCTGCAGCTTTGACAGGTCGTGACCGCGCCACCAACTGCCGTCCAGGCTGCCCTCGACCAGCAGGCCGGTAAAATCGTCTCTTCCAAGGCTCTGGAACGCGGATTTGACCAGCGGCCAGCCCTTGATCTGGGACGGGCCGCCGACAAAGCCGAAAACCAGTTGTTTGTCGCGGGCGCGGCGCGCAGCCTGCGTTTTGAAGAAATCCGGGTCCGGCAAGCGCACGCCGTTTTCCCAGATTGCCAGATGCGGTGCGCTGAGTCCGGATCGTACCGCAAGATCATGGGCAAAGCGGCTGGGAAAGGTGATAAGATCGGCCTTGGCGGCGTGGGCCAGCAGCACGTCGAACCGCGTCTTGGCCCGCTCGAAATTGTCGATACAGCCACGGCAGCCCTCGATGCGTATTGGGTCTTGCGCACAATAGTGGTGATTGGGGCGGATCATGAACTGTCGTTCGCAGAGCCACCAGAAATCATGCATGCTCAGCACCACCGGCAACCCCATTTCCTTGGCCACCGATATCACGCCCGAGCCGATATCCTGAAGGCAATGGGCGTGGACCAGATCAGGCTGCACCTGATTCAGAACCTGGGCAACCAGCGCGTCAACCCGGGGGTTGGCATAGATCTCGACATAGTCGCGCACCGGCGGCAGGTTGATGAGGTAATTCTGAATCCCGCGTTTTTCGACCCGCATCACCGTATAAGGGGCCAGGTCGGTTCGTGTCATGGTCGAGATCGCGGTGATCTGGCAGCCATGGGCCAGGGCAAGCTGTTGTGCGACCTCTTCGGCGACAATTGTGGCACCGCCATAGGAATAGGGCGCGTAATAGACGTTCACGACCGCGATGTGACCTGGAAAGTTCATGCCATGACCCAGTCTATTATGGCCCGTTCTGCCACCGGCGGGATGGGCCGCGCGGTCCAGCTGGCCAGCAGATCGGCGCGTGCCGCCTGCCCCATGGCGGCCGTTCCGGCACGGTCGGCGGCCAGTGCCTCCAGTGCCTCGCGCCAACTGGCGCCGGGGCCCAGCACCCGGCCGGTTTCCCCGTCGCGTACCATGACGGCCATATCGCTGACATCGCCCACCAGACTGGGCACCGCCACCGACGAGGCGTCGATCACCCGCACCGCACTTTTGCAATGGTTGAAGATGTCATCGCTCAGCGGCATCACCGCACAATCGACGCTGGCCAGCGTGGCAAGATAACTGGCGTAATCGGTAAACGGATGGCTTTCGACACGGGGCCGCAGCGCCTCGGGCAGCAGATTTTCGTCGAAATGCCCCAGGATCACCAGCTGCCGGTCCGGCGCGGCATCGAGAAACGCCACGATATCCTCGGCGATCAGTGCAAAATCCACCTCATGCCCCATCGACCCGCTGGCAAAGGCAACCCGGAACGGCACCGGGTTGCGCACCAGAGAGGTCAGCGCCACCATGGCGGCCGTCAGCGTTTCGTTATCGGCAAAGTTACGCCGGAAATGCACCGGGCGGTTTGTATAAGACAGCGTATGATCGCGCATTCCCGGCGTCGAGACGGTGATAATATCGGCCATGTTCATCGCATCAAGATACAGCGGTGCCTCGCGGACGAAATGGGTTTTCATCGCCGCGGGCAGGGCCGCCATGTTCTGATAGGTTTCATAGGCCGAAACCGAAAACAGCGGATCGTCGAGATCGTAAAGCACCGGCAGGCGCAGGCGCCGGGCCTCGTAAAGAAGCATGCTGGTCAGCGGGCGGTTCTGGGTTCGGTAGAACATCACATGGGTGGCGTCCTGCAACAGCGCCACCGCGCGCGGGACATCTTCGTAATGGGCATATTCATAAGACACACCCAGGGCCTGCCACAGCTCTTGCGGCTGCTCGACCCGGTATTTGCGGCATTGCGGCAGGTTCAGATCGCCGATCATCGTGATCCGGCGCCGCTTGCTTAGGGTCGCGGGGGCGGCGCTGACATGAAAGGCATCATGCCCGGCGATATCGCGCCAGAACGGGATCAGATAGGTGCCGTTCTGGCCCGTCGCACCGATTGAGGGCCCCGACCGGCGGCGCGCGAAATAGTCCCGGGTCTTGAGAAGCGCGACATGCCAACCTTCGTTGCGGATCGTTGCCAGAAGAGAGGACAGTTTTGCCGGCATCAGTGGCATCAGATACTTCATTCCATTTCCGGGTCGACACCGGGGCTGCTCTTAAAGCGTGGGCTTGTAAAAGGCTACCTGTTAATTGTACCGAACCGCGTCCGGTCCTTGCGGCGTTCCGGGCTGAATGAGAGGAAGAACCCCACGAGATGGCAGGCAGTGGCAGCACAGAAAAACGGGTTTGCGTCCTGCTGGCGATGTATAATGGGGTCAGGGACCTTGAGGCACAACTGCAAAGCCTGGCCGATCAAAGCCATACCGCCTGGGATCTGATCGTTAGCGATGACGGCTCTGCCGATGCTGGCCCCGATATCGTCCGCCGCTTTGCGCAGGCCCGCGCGGCGACCGGAAATCGGGTTGATCTGGTGGCAGGGCCCTGTCGGGGGTTCGTGGCAAATTTCCTGGGGCTGCTGGCGCGGGTCCCAGAGCAATACGACTGGTTGGCGATTTCCGATCAGGACGACGTCTGGCTGCCGGACCGGCTGGCGCGCGGGCTTGCGGCCCTTGCCCCCCTGCCCGGGTCGGTTCCGGCACTTTATTGCAGCCGCAGCTGGATCACGGATGAGGATCTGGAAAACCGAAGACTGTCACGCCTGCCCGCGCAAACCCCGGGGTTTCGTAATGCGCTGGTGCAGAATATCGCGGCAGGCAACACCATTCTGCTGAACCCCGCCGCCAGTGCCTTGGCCCGCTCTGTCGCCGGGCCCGCCGCAGAGGTGCCGGGGCTGGCGGCGCATGACTGGTGGCTTTACCAACTGGTCACCGGGGTTGGTGGCCAAGTGATTTTCGACCCCGAACCGACGCTGCTTTACCGCCAGCATGGGGGCAATCAGATTGGGGCCAACGAGGGGCTCCGGGCAACGTTGCGCCGCCTTGTAATGCTTCTGGGGGGGCGGTTTTCCCGCTGGAATACGGCTAATATCGCGGCACTGCGACAGATCTCTGCTCATCTGACATCCGAGAACCGCGCATTGCTGGACGGGTTTGCGGCGCTTCAGAAACCGGGCACGCTGTCGCGCCTGCGCCGGTTTCGCCAATTACAGCTCTACCGTCAGACCTGGCTGGCCCAGGCCAGTTTGTGGCTGGGGGTGCTGCTGGGGCGGTTCTGACCCTACTCTTTTACCCCCATATTGGCATTGTGACACTTGATCGCCTCGTCGACATCGTCAAAAAGCGTCAGCTTGCCATCTTCAAGCACGGCGCCCATGTCACATAACTGGCGCACGGCGACCGCCGAGTGGCTGACGAACAACGCCCCGGCACGGCTCATGCGGTCCAGGAACACGGCGCTCGATTTTTCTTTGAAGGCGGCGTCACCAACCGAAGTTACCTCGTCCACCAGATAGGTATCAAAGGGAATCGCCATCGACACACCGAAGGCCAACCGCGACCGCATACCCGCGCTATAGGTGCGGAACGGCAGGTGGAAATGCTGTCCCAGCTCGGCAAAATCCTCGACAAAATCTGTAAGCTCCTGGGTATCGATACCGTAGATACGGGCGACAAAGCGGGCGTTCTGCGCCCCGGTCAGTTCCGGGTGGAACGAGCCTGCAAAACCCACCGGATAAGAAATCGTGCCGGATGACAGGATCCGCCCCGAGGTCGGGTCCATATTGCCCGCAATCATCTGCATCAGGGTCGATTTTCCGGCACCGTTGCGCCCCAAAAGCCCGACCGAAGCCCCGGTGGGGAAATCGATAGTGATATCGTCCGCGACCGTCTTGCGCTGCCCGTTCAACACAAAAGTCTTGGTCAGATGCTCTAGCCGGATCATGCCCCCCGCCCCTCAGCGCCGATCCCGCAGGCTGTAGCCAACCAGCACCAGAACCGCCCAGATCAGAAACAGGAACAAGGCCACCAGCCCGGTAATCGTCAGCCGTTGGGGGTATTGCGATTTTTCCGCCAGCGTCGGGCGCACATGGGCCGCCAGATAGCGGCTTTGCCGTCGCGCCTCGGCCTGAGCCGCATCATAAGACACCAGGGATACGGTATAGGTCTGCTCGGCGAATTCACGGTCCACGGTCAGCCGCTCGAACTCGCCCATCAGTGTGGCAAAGGCGTCTGGCCCGCTACCGCTATCGCCGCCGATCCCCAGCTTTTGCTTTTCCTGGGCGATACGGTTTTCGATCACCACGATCTTGCGTTCGGCTTGGGCAACGCGCGGATCGTCGGTGCGGGTGGTGGTTTTCAGAAGATCAAGTTCGATCAGGGAGGCGGCAAGTTGCTGATTCAGGATGTTGAGCAACCCGGCCTGGCCCTGCAGATCCATCGTCGGGTCGACGATCTGAGTTCGGTTGCGGAACGTGGTCACCGCCTCGCGGGCGGATTTCAGCCGCTCGACTGCCTGATTCAACTCGTCGCGGGCATAGCGGATCGCATCCTCGCGCGCGGTCGCGCTGAGTTCGTTGATCATTGCGGTGCTTTGGGCATAGATCTCTTGGGCGATCGCCTGAGCATCCAACGGGTCGAAGGCCAGCACTCTCAGTTCCATCAACCCGGTTCCACTGTCGTAATAGATGCGGACCATGCGGGCCCAGTGATCGACCAGATCTTCGATCGTGCCGGGCGGGTGATAGGAAAACACCGGGTCAAGCCGCGGCCCGGGTTTCGACCAAAGCCCGCGCAAGTCCAGTTTGGCATCAATCCGCGCCACCAGGTCCTGGCTTTGGATGAATTCATACAGGATATCGGTGTCGGATGTGCTGGAACCCGACAGATCCAGCGGCCCCAGAAGTGAGGCAAAGGCGCTGCCACTTTCCTCGGTCCGCACAGAAAAGGCCACGGTCGAGGCATATTGGTCGGCGGCACGGGTCCACAGGTAGAACGCCACCAGGGCCGGAGGCAGCAGCACCATCAGAAGAAAGCTGATCAACACCACCATATGGCGCGGCTTGAGCGTGCTATAACCGGCAGGCGGAGAGACCTTTATCTTGGTGGGGGGGGGGGTTGGCCCCGGGGGCTGTTTTGCCGGAGGCTTTGGCTGCGGTATGCGGGCCGGCACCTGGACCCCCGGAGCGTGCGGCTTTTGTGCCCCCGGGCCTGCAGCGGGACCTACAGCGGGCGCCGGGCCGGGCTTTGGATTGCCGGGTGCACCCGGGCCCTTTCCAGGGCCAGGAGGAGACGGCGGTGCCGGGGTCTGGGGATCACGCGCCTGGGCGGTGTTTTCCGGGCTGACTCCGGGTTTTGGTGTGCTCGGCGCGTTCAATGGGACCTCGTGGGGGAGATTGAAACCCTAATGGGTTTGATACATAGTTGGCGACAGTAACTCTAGTCGCGCCGCAAAGGAAGAGTATGACAACCCCGATGCCCGCGCCGCCTACCGAAGCCGAGTTGCGCTCGGTCAATAATACGCGGCGGTTTGCTTCGGGTCGAGTGGTCTTGGCGCTGGTTCTGCGTGAAATGGTTACCACCTATGGGCGATCACCCGGGGGCTATATCTGGGCAATCCTAGAGCCGGTCGCCGGCATTGCGCTTTTGACAGCCGTCTTTTCGATTGCCTTCCGCAGCCCGCCACTGGGAACGAATTTCGCGATTTTTTATGCTGCGGGTATAGTCCCGTATATGGCGTATATGAATGTCAGTGCCAAATTGGCGCAGGCGCTGAGCTTTTCGAAACAGCTGATTGCCTATCCGGCGGTCACCTTTGTCGATGCGCTGGCGGCGCGGTTCATACTGGAATTCATGACCCAGCTTCTGGTCGGCTATTTGCTGATGACCGGCATCCTGCTGGTATATGACACCCAGACGGCCCCGAACCTGCCCGAGATCGCCCTGGGCTATGCCATGGTCGGCGCGCTGGCGATTGGTATTGGCACGCTGAACTGTTTCATCGCCACCATGTTTCCGGTGTGGCAACGGATTTGGGCAATCATGAACCGCCCGCTGATGCTGATCTCTTGCGTGCTTTTTACCTATGAATCCGTGCCCGAACCCTATCGTGGCTACCTTTGGTACAATCCGCTGGTTCATGTGGTTGGCCAGATGCGGCGCGGGTTCTATCCCTATTATGACGCGGTTTATGTTTCGGCAGGCTATGTATTCGGCGTCTCACTTGTGCTGACGCTGTTCGGGATGGTGTTCTTGTTCCGCTACAATCGTGACCTGCTGAATATGTAGCGCGGCAGACATGGGAACTGGAGCCATGGAAAAAATTGGATTTAAGACGGTAGAAGACAATGCTATCGGCGCATAGCCCGGCACTGGGCGTGGCTTTGCACAGGGTGAAAAAGTATGAACATCATTTCGGAGGGCCTGTGCCTTGAAACTTCCTTCTGGCATTGAACAGCTAAACATTCAGGACGGGCGTATCTATGCCCGGGTCGCCACCGGCACCGCCGACAAGGGGCTGGCCCTATCGGCGGCGGGGATTGATGCGCCATTCACACCGGTGGATGAGGTCACGCTGAAGGCAATCCCGTTTCATATGACCTTTCCGCTGGATGCCGCCACGCTGATCGAACGCGCCGCACCGCTTTGGCCCAATGCCGTGGCCGATCCTCACCAGATTTGCGAGGCACAGCTGAACACCCTGCCCGACTGGGTGCTCGACAACAGCCAGACGGTGCAGTTGCAGTTGCTGGACCGCACCCTGCCGGTCGAACTGGGGCTGGGCGCCAAGCTGACCCTGCCGCCGCACCCCCAGCCGTTCGAGTTTCGCACCGTGATCGGCATCCACCGGGGCACCGCCGATCTGTGCCTTGACATCACCTCGTCGAAAACCGGCAAGACTCAGCGCATCACGGTGCATTTCGATCCCGGCAAGATGGGCGGACGGGCGCGCTCTGGCTATCAGGATGTTTCTATTCCGCTGCCCCCGATGGATCACAAAACCACACTGGCGTTAGCGGTGGTCTATACCGGCTATCGCCAGACCGAAGAGGACAATAACAGCTTTATCTTCCTGGCCAACCCCGAGGTCATGGCCCGCAATTCCGCGCCGCAGCCCGTGTCGGGGCAGCATATTGTCGGTCGCGCCGTGGTCGATGCCGACTGGTACGAGGCACGGATGCCGCGCCCGGTGCTGCCCGATGACGCCCCGGTCGAGATCATCTATGGCTCACAGCGGCTGACGCTGTTCTCGCCGCAGGATATCAAAATCGAGATCGCCCAGGATTACGGCCACAGCCTGATGATGACTGCCAGCACGGCGGATCGCTATGCGTTCTTTCTGGATGGCAAGGCGGCCTTTGTGTCGCATATCGGCGCCACCCCCACCGTGGTGCGCATTCCGACCGAATTCCTGACCGGCGAGCGTCATCACCTGACGGTGCGCGATGTGTCGGGCATGCAGGTGTTTCTGGAAACCTTCATTCTGCTGCCGCGTATCCTGACGCCCGAGGACGTGCTGCTGCGCGAATCCAAGGCGCCTTATCCCGGCGCGCTTTCGGCCCAGGCCGGGCACCGCTATGACGGGCTGAAGGCGCATATGGCCGCCGGGGCCGCACCTGCGGATCTGGCCCAGATCGCCCTGGCGCTTGGCGTGCTGGAAGGCGGCTATGACAACGTCAAACTAAAGCCGCTGCATTTTGCCAAAGTGGCCAAGCCCGATGTCTCTATCGTGATCCCGGCGCACAATAAGGTTCACATCACCTACACGGCGCTATGCGCGCTGCTGCTGGCCCGCAATACGGCCACATTCGAGGTGATCGTGGTCGATGACGCCTCGAGTGACGAAACCACCACGTTGGAACAGCTGGTGAGTGGCATCACCGTGATCCACAACGAAGACGCACAGCGCTTTATCCGGGCCTGCAATGCCGGGGCCGCCAAGGCGCGGGGCAAATATGTTGTGCTGCTGAACAACGACACAGAGCCGACGACAGGTTGGCTGGATGCGCTGATCGACGCGTTCACCCGGTTTCCCGCTGTCGGGCTTGTCGGGTCCAAGCTGCTGTATCCCAACGGTCGGCTGCAGGATGCCGGCGGCATCATCTGGGGCACCGGCAACCCGTGGAACTACGGCAACCAGCAGAACCCCTATGATCCGCGGTTTACCTATGCGCGCCAGGCCGATTACCTGTCCGGCGCCGCCTTGATGACCACGAAAAAGATCTGGGACGAGGTTGGCGGCCTGTCCAGCTATCTTGAACCGATGTATTTTGAAGATACCGATTTCGCCTTCAAGGTGCGCGATGCGGGCTATACCACCTGGTTCGTGCCATCCTCGATTGTCTATCACTATGAAGGCATGACCAGCGGCACCGATGTATCAAGCGGGTTCAAACGCTATCAAGAGGTCAATCGACCCAAGTTCAAGCGGCGCTGGTCCAAGGCCTATGCGAATTTCGGCACCGAGGGAAACCAGCCCGATCTGGAAAAAGATCGCGGCATCATCGGGCGGGTGTTGTTCATCGATTATACCACCCCGCGCCCCAATATCGACGCGGGCTCTTATGCGGCGATCCAGGAAATCAAACTGGTGCAGTCGCTGGGCTACAAGGTGACGTTCCTGCCGCAGAACATCGCGCATCTGGGCAGCTATACCGACGCGCTGGAAAAAGACGGAGTCGAGGTCATCACCGCGCCCTTCTATCTGTCGATCAATGATTTCCTGCAGGCGCGGGCAGCGGAATTCGATGCGGTCTATGTGACCCGTTATTATGTCGGTCAGGAAGTGATCGACAAGATCCGCAAAGAGGCGCCCAAGGCCAAGATCATCTTCAACAACGCCGATCTGCATTTCCTGCGTGAATTGCGCGCGGGTCTTGCCCATGACGATGCCGAGCGGGTGGCCCGCAGCCGCGCGGTGCGCGACGAAGAACTCAGCGTGATGCGCAAGACCGACGTTGTGCTTAGCTATAACGAGATCGAGCATTCGGTGATCCAGAGCCATACCGAGGGGGCCGTCAAGGTGCTGACCTGCCCCTGGGTGGTCGAGAGCCCCGAAAGCGTACCGCCGCTGGCAGAGCGGCGTGGGCTGTCCTTTCTGGGCAGCTTCAAACACCACCCCAATGTCGAGGGGATCACCTGGTTCCTGCGCGAGGTGATGCCGCTGCTGAACGTCAGCCATCCCGACCTGGTTCTGTCGATCTACGGCTCGGGCATGCCCGACGAAATACGGGCGCTGAAAAGCGACACGGTTGACCCTGTGGGCTTTGTCGAAGACGTGGCCGATGCCTATGACCGGCACCGCGTCTTTGTGGCACCGCTGCTGTCGGGCGCCGGAATCAAGGGCAAGGTCCTGGCGGCGCTGGCACATGGGGTGCCCTGCGTATTGACGCGGGTCGCCGCCGAGGGGGTCGGACTGCGCCATGGGCATGATTGCATGATCGCACAAACCGCAGCAGAAACGGTGGCTGCCGTCAGCACGCTGCTGAAAGACGATGCACTGTGCCAGGCGCTGTCTGACAATGCCCGGGCCTATGTGCGCGACCAATTTTCTTTCGCCCGCGGCCGCGACCGGATGCGCGCCGCCTTTGAGGCGGTCGATCTTTATGGATCGGTGGACTAAAAGGAGGCCGCCGCTTTGGCGAAACGCACGATCATTCTGCACTATCATCTGTTCAAGAATGCGGGCACTTCGGTGGACCGTATCCTGCAGGGCAACTTCCCCGACCGCTGGGTAACGGCCGAATTCCGTGGTCAGAACAACACCGCCCAGGTCATAGATTGGATTCGCGATACCCCTGATGCGGTGGCCTTTTCCAGTCATACGATGATGGGCCCGATACCCAAACTCCCAAACGTCGATATCATCCCGGTGATGCTACTGCGCGACCCGGTCGCGCGGATCCGGTCGGCCTATCGGTTCGAACATGCCCAGCAGTCGGATAATTTCGGCGCCGTCCTGGCGCGGCACACCGATCTGGAAGGCTATGTGCGGGTACGTCTGGCGCTGCCCGGTGACCGGCAATGCCGCAATTTCCAAACCTGGCGGCTGGCCAGTCTGATGCCCGGCCCCGGGGCCGAGCTTGACCGCGCTACCGAGGCGCTAAAGTTGTTCACTGTCGTTGGACGCGTGGAAAATTTCAGCCCCGCGATGGCACGACTGCAGGATGCGGTGCACCTAATCGCCCCCAAGTTCAAGTTTACCAAGGTCCACGCCAACAAGACCAAACCCAACCGCACAGATGACGACCCCAGTTTCGTGGACATGCTCAAAGAGATCAATAAGGATGATCTGAAGCTACTGGAGACGGTCGCGAAATCTTCGTAGGCCTCTCCTGCATGAAACAAATTAGCGTCAATTATCAGGCTTGCAAGGGGTTGGTATTTCTCTAGACTGCGCACCAAAATAGTCTCTGAAGACAATTACATAGGTCTCCAAAACATGTTGCTCGATAAATCTCCAGAAGCCCTGAACGCGCTTTTTCAATCCGTATGTGAAAATGACCGTGTGACCTTTAATTTTCCCGAATACATGGCGCAATGGCTTTTTGCCGACCGGCTCCGCATGCGCGGCGACCGCTTGGAGATGGGGTTTTTCGCCTTCGAGGGCACCGACCACATCCGCAAGTTCTTTGCCTGGCTAAGCCAGACCAATTTGGCGGACACGTTCCGCCCTGGTCTGGCCGATGAACTGGCCAAAATTTCCGAAGCCGCTGATGAAAAAATCTTTCAGCACTACGGCCTTACGGCGCAACCAAATATGCTCAAGAACATGGGTCGCTACAACGCGCAGGACTATATCTTTCAGCGCGCCTATCCAGTGCCCGAGCGGCATGCAATCCGTGTACTTATGGATTTTGGGGCCGGCCATGGCCGGATGGCCAACTTGGGCTTCAACACGCCGGTCGCCGAGGACCGGTTACAAACCTACATCGCCGTTGAAGGCATCCCATCGACTTATTTCACCCAGCATTTCTATTACAAAGGGTTGGGGCTGACGGTCTGGGATTATTTTGAGCATCTCGACGAAGACCTGTCCCAGGACACTATCGCGAAGGCGATGGACACCCATGATGTCGTGCATCTGCCGACCTGGCGTCTCGGGCTGATCCCCGACGGGACAGTTGACATGGTGACCTGCGTGCAGGTGCTCAAGGAGCTTCCCGGCGAACTGGTGGCGCATATCTTGCCCGAATTCGCTCGTGTGACCAAGGCGGCGGGCGCGTTCTACGTGCGCGATCACCCGCAGTTCCACAACCCCAACCACATGCCGATCGATGCGCTAACGCAGGCACAAGGCTTTGCACTGGAATTTGCGCCCCAGATCAAGGACCGGTCCGAGATTCATGGTGTGCCACGGATTTGGCGCAAGGTTGACTCTGCACTTTATCTCTAGAGCAGCGCTGCAGTCGCCCTCACGGTGCCGCCTTCGCGTGTGGGTACCGGGCCTGGGGTCTGGTCAATCGTTATAAATGGACCGGTCTTTCTGTTGATGCGACCAGTGGTTGCCGTCTTTCTTGTGATCCAGTTCCTGGTGAAACACGCAAATGTTCCCGGCCAGTTCCGCATGCTCATGCGCCTCGGTGCCGGGCCGGCCCCCGCTATGGGTTACCGTGTTCCACACGCTAGGGCCGCTGACTAACCAGATATTATCTGACACCCGCCTCGTCACATTGTCGAGAATCGTTTCAGTGATTTCTGCCAAGATCGGGTGGCGTGAGGCGCAGGAAAACATGTTGTTCACGATCCGCCCGTGCCATCGCCGATAAAGCACCAGATTCTCACCGGGGTACAAAAATGGCGTCGGCGGGGCCAACAGTTCAATCCCCAGATCTAGGTAGAATCCGCCAGCGTGAAGAATTTCAAGCGCCCGGAACACATCCGATTGCATGGCTGGGATAGCACAGGACAAAAACGCCGCCCGTTCACGTGGACCGTAATGCTCTTCGATGAAAGCAACTGCGCTATCGCGATCATAGATTGTGATGTCGTCGGGCCCGTGTTCGCGCCAGGTATCGAGGATTCGAGAAATGTCAGCGGGCAGTTGCGGGCTATCCCAGTAGCCGATCATACGGCAGGGGGAAGAAGAGGGCATCGGTGTCAATCCTTCAATTGGCATTTTAGATCAGCCATTTGGCGTGGTCCGCAAGGCATCGGGATGCATATGCGTTTCGATATGGTCATAACAGGAATAGACCGCCTGCCGCAGTGATGCGCCATCATAGGGACGCACCTGTCCCAAGGTGACTTTCTCGTCAGGCCCCAGGGACACTTCAACGCCCTGTATCGGTATGTCGCCAATGGTCTCATTTCCGGGGGGCTGAATCCGGCCCAAAGGCTCTTTCATCCCGTCGGTGTCAATCTCTGTAGGGTGGTCGATATGCGCCAAAATCCGCTCGCCAAGCCGGGCCAAAAGCCAGAGCCGTGGGTGGTTGAACGAAAAGAACATGGGCTGGCTGGCATGGCGCTCTGCAACCAGATCAGCCACGCCGATATCGCATTCGGCCTCGCGGTCACGCAGCGAGGTCAGCGAGCGCGCGGCAAATGTCTCGACATAGTCGGGTGCTGTGATCTTATCGCGATAGGCAATCCCCTTGCGTGCGGCAAACCAATCGCGCAGCAGCCGCAGGTCGTGATAGTCGGCAAGCGGGCTGGGCAAGCGGCCAAGCGTGCGATGGGTAACATAGCGCAGGTAAGGCTGCTGGCCGGAAAAGAACAGGTTTGGCCAGATAATGGTGCGCGCACCCTGGGTTTGCCGCAGATGCGACGAGCGCAGATGGGCGACCGCGAACGCATCATCCGTGCGCTGTGCCAGGATCAGGTCCGCCTCGGCTATCGCGGCTTCATGCGCGGCCTGGTCGGCCTCTTTCGCCAGGTGCAGAATAACCGGGTCCAGCAGCTCAAATCCGGCGAACCGCTCCAGAAGCATGCCGAGCGGCCGGGCCTGACAGTTTCCCAGAACGAGCACCTTTGTCATCGGATTGTCTTTCTCTGCAATTTACGCACCGTCTTTTCTGCTTCGGAAGGGGTCGGCAACATACATGCGGAATGCGGCCTGATCAGACGGCAGGGTTGTCTCTGTTGCGCCCCGCAAAAACAATGCTCCGATCATTTCAGCAAAGTAAACAGATATTCTCCGTAGCGGTTTTTACGAAACATTTCGGCGCGATCGGCTAATTCAGCTTCGCCAATCCAGCCCGCCTGATAGGCGATCTCGTCGGGCGATCCGGTCTGCATACCCTGACGCTGTTCCAGCGTACGCACGAAATTGCCCGCATCCAGCAGGCTGCCATGGGTGCCGGTATCCAGCCAGGCATAACCGCGTCCCATGCGCTGCACGTTCAGCGCGTCTTCGTGCAGATACATTTCCAACAGGCTGGTAATTTCCAGCTCTCCCCGGTCTGACGGCTGCACCTCACGCGCCCGCGCCGGGGCGGTGCCATCGAGAAAATACAGCCCCGTCACCGCATAGTTCGAGGGCGCAACATCGGGCTTTTCGATGATCTGGCACACTTTGCCCACAGCGTCGAAGGCCACCACGCCATAGCGTTCCGGATCCGCCACATGATAGCCAAACACCGTGCCACCCAGGGGGCGGGCATCGGCCTTGGCCAAAAGCTCTGGCAGTCCGTGGCCGAAAAAGATGTTGTCGCCCAGGACCATCGCGCTGGGGGCGCCATCCAGAAAATCCTCGGCCAGCAGATAGGCCTGCGCCAGACCCTCGGGCGAGGGCTGTGGGATATAGGTGAAATTCACCCCCCATTGCGCCCCGTCGCCCAATAGGCGGACGAACTGGTCTTGATCCTGCGGGGTTGTGATCACAGCGATGTCGCGGATGCCCGCGAGCATCAGCACCGAAAGCGGATAATAGATCATCGGCTTGTCGTAGATTGGCAGCAGTTGTTTCGACACGCCGATAGTGACCGGGTAAAGTCGCGTGCCGGATCCACCGGCCAGAATGATCCCTTTGCGTGCGCGCAACACCCCTACCCCGCCAACTGTTCCAAAACTTGCCGCAGACTGACACATCTGTCGGGCTGCGCGATGCCAAAACTGCGCCTGCAGGCCCGACCAATCCAGCCACGAATTGCCGCGCGCCGCGCCCGAGTGGGATACGCGCTGGTGGGGATATCTTCAACCGCCACGGTATGCCCGGCCCAACCAACAGCCGGGGTGCCTGCGAAATAATCGGTGCTGTCTCGGCCCCTGCTGGCCTGTGGTTCGAAACACCAACAGGTTCATGCGGCCAGCCTGCCCCCAGTCATGGGATCATATCCGAACCGTTCGAAATCGCCTGGATACAGCGCGGCGACCTTGCGGCGGATCGCCGGTGTCACATTGGGCCCCGGGCGTTGCGGCAGCCGCCGGGCCGTCAGGCGGCTTTGATAGCTGTTCACCTCGCGAAATGCGCGCGGCCCGTCGCTGTTGCCAGCGCGCTTATCCAGCCAGTCGATCACCGGATCAAGCCCCTCTTCCATATGGAACACCACTGCCGCACCGGGCACCAGATCGGTCATCGGGCGGGGATGGTTATCAAGATAGAAGGGCGCGTTGCGACGATACCAATCCAGCCCGTCCAGCCATTCGCCAAACTCGATCTCGGCGGGCAGGCTGTCTTCAAGATCGCGCTGAAACCGGAACACGCTGACCAGACGGTCCACCGGATGGCGCACAACCGTGAACACACCCTCAAAAAAGCTGTAGGGGATCAGTTTGCTCAGCGTCGCCGTGTCGACATGCTGAGGCGAGGATTGGCTCCAGCGATGGTTGGGCGGTTTGCCCAGAAAATTGGTGTCGCGCATCCCGATCTCACCAAAGCGTTCGGCCAGATAAACCTCAACCGCAGTGCCCGCGCATTTCGGCACATGGGCAAAGTAATAAAGGCCACCGTCGATCCGAAATATTGGCATGTTTCCCCAATCAGCCCTGGGGCGCGGTTGTTGTGCCCAACCGATCCCCGATACCGTGTCGATCCAACAGGCGCTGCCACCATATCTCGTTTTCCAGATACCAGGCAACGGTCTTTTCCAGTCCCTCTTTCAAGGTGACAGAAGGGCGCCAGCCCAGTTCCGTGGCAATCCGGGTGGGATCGATCGCATAGCGCAGATCATGCCCCGGACGGTCGGTGACAAAACGGATCAGGCTGGAATAGGGTCGATCATTGGGGCGCTTTTCGTCGAGAATGGCGCAGATGGTTTCGACGATGTCGATGTTCTTTGCCTCATTCTCACCGCCGATATTATAGCTGCGCCCAAGCTGCCCTTTTTCCAGCACGCACAGCAGCGCGTCGGCGTGATCCTCGACATACAGCCAATCGCGTACATTTTCGCCCGCGCCGTAATCCGGAATATCCTCGCCTGCCAAAGCCTTGAGGATCACCACAGGAATCAGCTTTTCGGGGAAATGATAGGGGCCGTAATTGTTGGAACAATTGGTCATCACCACCGGCAGCCCATAGGTTTCGAACCAGGCGCGCACCAGATGGTCACTTGCGGCTTTGCTGGCGGAATAGGGACTGTTGGGTGCATAAGGCGTGTCTTCGGTGAATTGCCCGGTGTCGCCAAGCGAGCCGAACACCTCATCGGTCGAGATATGGTGAAAGCGGAAATTTCCCGGCCGCCCCTGCCCCACCCAATAGGCGCGTGCAGCCTCAAGCATGTTATAGGTGCCGGTGATATTGGTTTCGATAAAATCGCCCGGCGCGTCAATCGACCGATCAACATGGGATTCGGCGGCCAGATGCATCACCGCATCGGGGGTGTGATGACGGAACACCCGGTCCAGCGCGGCACGGTCGCGGATATCGACCTGTTCAAAGGCATAGGCCGGAGTATCAGCAACACTGGCGACATTGTCGAGACAGGCCGCATAGGTCAGCGCATCGACATTGACCACCGCGTACCCCCGCCCCACAGCCTGCCGCACAACCGCCGACCCGATAAACCCGGCGCCGCCGGTAACCAGCAGTTTCATGGCGTGACCGCATAGGTAAAAACAGGGTCTAATTCAGCCAAAAACGGTGCCTTGATATCCTTCTCGCTAAGCACCGGATCGCCGGTCAGCCCCCAGTCGACGCCTATCACCGGGTCGTCCCAGCGCACGGCGCCATCGGCCCTGGCATCATAGAAATCAGTGCATTTGTAAACGATCTCGGTATCAGGCGCGCGGGTGACAAAACCATGCAGGAACCCCGCCGGAATCATCAGCTGTTTGCCATTCTCAAAGCTTAGTTCGACCCCGACCCACTGCCCATATGTCGGCGATCCGGCGCGGATATCCACCGCCACGTCGTAAAGCCGCCCGCGCCCACAGCGCACCAGTTTGGCCTGGGCATGGGGCGGCGCCTGAAAATGCAGCCCGCGCAATGTGCCAACCTCATGTGACATTGAATGATTGTCCTGCACGAACTCATAGGTCAGCCCGACCTTGGCCATGGCACGCGCATTCCAGCTTTCGCTGAAAAACCCACGATTGTCGCCGAACCGGCGCGGGGTCAGAATCTTGACGCCCGCCAGGGCAGTGTCTTCGATCAACATCAGTCTCTAGTCCCGCGCATAAACGTCTTCGTACCGCACAATATCGTCCTCCCCCAGATAGGCTCCGGTCTGCACCTCAATCAGCACCATCGCCACTTTGCCCGGGTTTTCCATCCGGTGCACCGCGCCCAGGGGGATATAGACCGATTGGTTTTCGCTCAGCAGTTTGACCTCATCATCCACCGTCACCCTGGCGGTGCCGGACACCACGATCCAGTGTTCGGAGCGATGGTGATGGCTTTGCAGGGACAGCGCCGCGCCGGGGTGCACCACGATGCGTTTCACCTGAAACCGGTCGGCCAGCACAAGGGTTTCGAACCAGCCCCAAGGGCGGTGGTCTTTGGGAAAGGCGGTGGCCTGTTTGGCGCCCTTCTTTTTCAGCGCGGCAACGGCGGTCTTGACCTCTTGCGAGCGGCTGGCATCCGCGACCAGAACCGCGTCGGGCATGGCAATGGCAACGATGCCCTCCAGCCCGATGCCGACCAGTTCCACACCCTCGGCCTCGGATCGCAGCAGTGTGTCGCGACAGTCCAGCGCCAGGGCGTTGCCGCTGGTGGCGACACCATCGCCGTCACGCCCCATTTCGCGCCAAACCGCATGCCAGTCGCCCAGATCGGACCAGCCGGCAGAAAACGGCACCACCGACAGATTGTCGGCCCGTTCCATCACCGCGTAATCAATCGAGATATCGGTCGCCCCCCCCCAGGCCGCAGGATCAAGCCGCAAAAAGCCAAGGTCGGCGCGGCCTTTATCCACCGCCTGTGTCACCGGGGCAATCAGATCGGGGGCATGAGTTTCAAAGGCTTTCAGGATCGTGGAAACCGAGAACAGGAAAATCCCCGCATTCCACAGGAATCGACCCTGATCCAGCATGATTTGTGCATTTTTTGCATCGGGTTTTTCCACGAAGCGGATCAGGTCCAGAATCGCATCATCGCCATCGGGGGCGGTGCCCAGCTCTAGCCAGCCATAACCGGTTTCGGCCCGATCCGGGGTAATGCCAAAGGTCACCAGACGCCCGGCCTGCGCGGCTGCGGCGGCAGTATCCAACGCGGCGCGGAAGGCTGGCGCATCGGGGATCACATGATCCGAGGGCGCCACCAGCATCAGTGCGTCCGGGTCGGTCTTCGCCAGCCAAAGTGCTGCGGCCAACACGGCGGGGGCGGTATTGCGTCCCTCAGGTTCAATCAACACGGCGCCGGGGTCGGTGCCGATACTGGCCAGTTGTTCCGTCACGATAAAACGGAATTCCGCATTGGTCACCACCACCGGGGCCGCAAAGTTGGTTCCACCAAGCCGCTTCGCCGAAGCCTGAAACAGGCTTTCCTCACCCAGAAGGGCTGCGAATTGCTTGGGATAACTCTTGCGGGACAGCGGCCAAAGCCGAGTGCCGGATCCGCCGCATAAAAGAACTGGAGTAATCAAAACGCGCCCTCTTTCATCGTCAATAGAGTTGCGTTTCCTATCGGTCATCTCAGAACATTCGACAAGACCCGCAACCGAAATTCTAACCCGTTCACGTAATTAATGCACGCCAGTCTCAGCAGACCCGATCAACGGGTTTTTCATCCCGTCGCAAGGGATTATGAGGGCAGACACCATCAGAAAAACCCGCCAGAATACGCAGGCACAGCGACCGGAGTACGATTTGCGACATTCTGCAACAGCAGCCCATGGCAGGCCTTATCAAAACCCCACGGTTTCGCTGGACCCAAAGCGTATCTGTTTTTCCATTCCCGGCGAGGTGACAGACGGGTTCCTGTCACAAATCGCGATGTTCGCCCTGGCCTTGCGCGCCCTGCCCGCGCCGATTGGCCAGGCCCGTATCATCGCTTATCTGGGGTGTACGCCCGGGGTTTGCATTCCACCCCGCTGGCAGCCCTATCTGCAAGACATCGAAATCCGCCTGATCCACCGCCCAGAGTCAGAAAAACAGGGGATAATTCAGGCCCCGTTGCGGTTTTGCCAGGATGACCCGACGCTTGATTATGTCATTCTGTGCGATGCCGACACGCTGATTCTGGGGGATATTTCAGAGGTTCTGTCCCTGCTTGGGCATGGGTTTCCGGCGGCCGGGGTCATCGCACATGGGGCACCTTTCGGGATCGAAGAATGGAACAGGCTGTCCACTCAGTTGACCGGCTCTTCGATCGCGCTGCCTTATATGTACACCTTGTGGGACCTCAAAACGGCCCACAAAGAGCGCGCGCCATTTTATGTCAATCACGGTTTCCTGGCCTTCCGCGCCGATGCGCTGCGGGACTTTTCGGCCCCCTATCTGAAGATGCGCAAGGTGGTAGCCGACAGTATCGAGCGGTCGTTTTTTACCGGTCAGGTCGCCCTGTCGCTGACGTTGAATGCGCTGGGGTGGCGCGGGGCAGCGTTGCCAATGCGGTATAATTTCCCAAATGACCCGCGCGCCCTGAATCTGCATGCCCATGAATCTCAGCACATTCGCGTTTTGCACTACCTCAGAGAGCACCATTTTCAGCGCGCCCATCTGTTCGCCGATGCAGACAGCTTTCATGCCTTTCTGGACACCGCGCCCGAGGCCCCCGACCAACCCCTGCATGACGCCATCACGCGACTGACCGGGGCGTGTTATCCATTTCCTGCCCCCTGACATAAGGTTTCCGTTCTGGAAAAACAGCCGATCATGCCTGATCAGAGACAGAATTTCATCGTCACCTGCCATGGCTGGAGCGCCAGCAACTGGGTTGCCTATGCGCTGAACCGGCACCCCGCGATTGCCTGCGGACATAGCAGTGCCGCCATTCTGGCAGAGGATTCCGGCATCTTTGATGCGGCCGGGTTGAAACGGAATCTTGGGGCCCTGCGCCGGGGCTACCTGCAGCGCCAGGATCGCCCCATGTCCGAGGTCCATGATGACCTTGCCGCCCGGAAACCCGCCCCTCATATTGGCACGGTGCATACTTATCGTCTGCGCGACCTGCCCGGGCAAGCCGCCAGCTTTGGCACCGCCCCCGGCCCGCTGCGCACCGTCAACCTGATCCGCCACCCGCTTGATCTGGTCGTGTCAGGCTATGGCCAGTTTCAGGATCTGTTCCGCATCGACCTGAAAGAATTCCGCTGGACGTTGGGCAAGATCGTGGATCAGGGGTTGGATATCGTCGAACCGCTTTGCGACCGCTACGGCATCGCACCGGGAGACTATGATACGGTCTGCTTTTTCGGTGCCTGTGTAGTGTTGGGCAGCCTGCGGCTTGATCTTGATGCGCAGGCCGCAATCGAGGCTGACAGCGATAGTCCCTGGGGCTATCAGGGTTTTGTGCGCACCGAAGATGTTACAACCCGCCCCACGGCCTTTGCCGATCTGGTCGGCCGCATCACCGGCACACCCGATCTGGCGACGCCCGATTATCTGGATGCGGTATTCCGTCAGGGCCGCATCAATGTGCATAACCGCCGCGCGGCACGCACCACCGCCCAACGCTGGCACGATCTGCAAGACTGGCAACGCGCCGGATTTCGTGCCTTTCTGACCCGGTTCGATCTGCGCCCTGCTTACCAGCGGTTTGGCTATGATTTTGATTTTCTGGAGGGGACCGATGGCTGATATCGTGCTGTTCGGGGTTGGGCAATTTGCCGAACTCACCAAATCCTATCTCGACTGGGAAGGCAGCCACCGCGTGGTGGCCTTTAGCGTGCATCGCGACTATCTGGAAACGGATCACAAAGACGGTCTGCCTGTGGTACCCTGGGAAGATTTGACCCAAAGTCACCCGAAAACCCAGGTTTCTCTGTTCTGTCCGATCAGCTATCGCGGCATGAACAAGGCCAGGGCGGACATCTTCAACGAAGGTCTGGCGCGCGGCTATGAGTTCATCAGCTTTATCCATCCCCGGGCGCATTATTATGACACGCCGGTGGGGCGGAACTGTTTGATTCTGGAATCAAACGTCATCCAGCCCCATGTCAGGATCGGTGACAATTGCATCCTCTGGAGCGGCAATCACATCGGCCATCACAGCACCATCCGCAGCCATAATTTTCTGGCCAGTCATGTGGTCGTGTCTGGCAGCGTCGATATCGGAGAGCGGTGTTTCCTGGGGGTCAACGCGACGATCCGCGACAATGTCCGCCTGGGCAGTGCCTGCATGATCGGGGCCGGGGCGCTGGTGACAAAAAACCTTAAGGACGGCGCAGTGGTGGCGGGGCCGAAAACACAGGTTTCTCGCCTGAAAAGCCATCAGTTGCGGGGGATTTAGCCAAGATGAGCGTGCCAAATGCACCGATCTGGGCGCGTCAGGGTCTGATCCTTACCCCTGGGCTGCCCGGCCCCGGCTGGTCGGCGCATTGTCAGATGCCAACCCCCTGGCGGCGGGATGACACCACCTTGCGGCTGTTTTATTGCAGCCGCGATGCGCGCAACCGGTCGCATGTCTTTTGGGCAGATCTGTCGGCCAACCCGCCCTGGCACCCCGGCGCGCAGTCGGATGGGCCGGTTCTGGCCCCCGGCCGACCGGGCAGTTTTGACGCCGCCGGGGTGATGCCCACGGCACTGGTCGAACGCGATGGCGAACTGTGGATGTATTACATCGGCTGGACACAGCGCAGCGACGTGCCCTATCACAATGCCATCGGCATCGCCCGCAGCCTGGATGGCGGGCGCAGCTTTGAACGGTTCCTGCCCGGCCCGGTGCTAAGCACTTCGGTGGACGAGCCGTATTTCTGCGGCACCTGCGATATCGCCCGGATCGGCGAGCGATGGGTGATGTGGTATATGAGCACGACCGAGTGGCGTGAAATCGACGGCCACCCGGAACCGCGCTATCACCTGAAACAGGCCTATTCCGATGATGGCGTCCACTGGGATCACGGCCATGACGTAGCGGTGGATTACCTGAACAAGGATGAGGGCGGCGTCGCCCGGGCCACCGTGTTGCAGCGCGACGATGGCTGGTGGATGTGGTTTTGCTATCGCGGGGTGGCGGGCTATCGTGGCACCGGGCCGACGGGGTATCGCATTGGCGTCGCCCATTCGACGGACGGGCTGAACTGGCAACGCCTGCCAGGGCAGAAAATCTTTGATTCAGACCCAAATCAAGGCGATTTCGATCAATTCATGCAATGTTACCCGGCAGTTTTCAGAACTGAAACCGGCGATTTCCTGTTCTATAACGGCTCTGATTTCGGTCAGACCGGCATCGGCGTCGCCCGCCTGCAAGACAAAGAGGGCGACTGCTGATGGCCGCCACACCGCCCTTCGTCGAATTTGTCGAGGATAAATTCAGCCCCCCTGACCAGTTGCACAACGCCCTGCGCCCCGCTGTCTTGCAAAACCGGCACAGTAATTTTGGCCCCGTCTCGGAAACGCTCGAGGCCGCATTGGCGACGTTGAATGGCAACACGCCACATCGCGCGGCCTGCATGACGGCAAATGCCACGCTGGGGTTGCAAGCGGCGGTCGCGGGTTTTGACAATGTGCTGCGGACACGGCTGCGATGGGCGGTTGGTGATTTTGGGTTTTTCACCAGTTTCAGCGGCCCGTTCCATGACCAGACCCTTGTGCCCTGCTCCGCCGATGGGCAGATCTCGCTGGCAGCGCTCGATCAACTGCCAGTGGGCGATTACGACGCGATCCTGGCCACCAATGTCTTTGGCCTGCTCGAAGATTTTGAGCCGCTGTTCGCCTTTGCCCGCAGCCGGGGCAAGGCGCTGCTGATCGACAATGCCGCCGGGTTCACCGCGCTGGCACCCTGGCACGCAGCCAGCACGCCCGACGACCCGCTACTTTGGGCCGAAGTGGTCAGCTTTCACCACACAAAACCCTGGGGCATGGGCGAAGGCGGTGCGGTGTTTTTGCCCGCGACCCTGCACGCAACCTTGCGCGCCGCGGTCAACTTTGGCCGTGGTACGGGGCAGCAACTGGCCGATCTGCGGTTCTGCACCAATGCCAAGATGAGCGAGATCGCCGCCGCGCAGATCCTGCTGCGGGTCCGTGATCATGCGGCCTGGGCCCCTGCCTATCGGCATCAGGCCCGACGATTGCTGGATTTGGGGCAGCAGGCGGGATTGCAGCCGGTGGTCGCCACCCTGCCCCAGCGTGCCGTTCCGGGGCAGATCGCCTTGCGATGTTCAGACCCTGTTACACTGAAACAGCTGGAAAACCCGGCGTTTCGGATGCTGAAATATTACCTCCCCTCGCCCCGGTCCGGGCCGGTGGCCCATACCCTGTTCGATCATATCGTGAACCTGCCCTGTCATCCGGGTATGGCCGCGCTGGAGGATGCGGTTATCACCAAGGTGCTTTGCGCGATACAGGACCGCACATGACCACGATCTGTGCCATGCAGCCCTATCTGTTTCCCTATCTGCCCTATTTTCAGCTGGCCGCCTCGGTCGATGCATTCTGGGTGCTGGACGATGTACAGTTCATCCGTCGCGGCTGGATGAACCGCAACCAGATCCTGCTGGACGGGCAGCCGCATCGGATCAGCTTTCCGGTCAGCCATGGGCGGCAAGGCGACCTGATCTGCGACAAAACCCTGCCCGACACGTTCAACCACGACCTGTCCCGTATTATCGACACCATAACCCGCGCCTATCGCCATGCTCCCCGGCAAGATCAGCTGCAGGCGCTGCTGGCCCCCCTGCCCGGCCGTTCCTGGGCCAGGTTTCTGGATCTTGCGCTAGAGACGTTGCAGCGCAGCTTTGCCAGCCTTGGGCTGCAGACCCCGATTAGGCTGGCATCGTCTCTGAATTTGTCCGCCAAGCTGCGTGGCCAAGACCGTATCCTGGCGATCTGCGCCGCGACGGGCGCCACAACCTATGTCAATCCGGCGGGCGGGCGCCTGCTTTATGATGCTGATGCCTTTACCACTACCGGTGTGCAGTTGCGCTTTTTGCAAGGCAAATGCCCTGCATACCCGCAATCGGGTGTCTCACAGTTTGTGCCGGGCCTTTCGATCCTTGACCCGATCGCGCATCTGTCGCCCCAAACCCTTAAGACCCACCTGACGGCCTATGACCTTTCCCCCGGCTGAGGGCCGCCCGGCACCCGGTCAATCCGCCGGAAGGCTGCTCTGCGCCAGGTCCAGCAATTTCCGGCAATAGGGCGAGCATATCTCCTGAATTTGCGCACGATGGCTGTCGGTGACCTTTTGATCCGGGGTTGAGGTGTTCTCAAAGCCGAGCATGACATCTGTCAAAAGGTCTGGAAAATCACCCTGTAACCTGCGAAGGCCCTGTTCCATTTGACGGGTCGCGATAAGGTAAACAGTGCCGCGCTCTACCATATCCCGGACATGCTCAAAGCTCTGGTCATTTTCTTTCGCCATCAAATGATTGAGGTGACTGTCGGGAACACCTCTTTCAAACTGTTTCGTCTTGAACGAGATATAGTCACCCAGAGTCATTCTCCTGGCAGGATTGTCAGCATATGGCTTGGATCTGAGAAAGAAATATTTCGATATAAACCTGTCCACGGGGTCCCGGATCAGGGCCAGTGGAACGATTCGCCGACTGCAATCGTCATAGGGAAGATCTAGTGTCACTCTGGGTGAGGACGTCGCGACCATCCCGGGGTTTTTTCGGCAAATGCCTTGATTTGCTCGGGCTTCAAATCTGGAAGAAACGCAGACCAGCGCCCCTCAAGAAGCTCCATCCGGTCTCCGAAGTTTCTCAGCAAAACCGAATTAAATGACGTCCCCCCGGTTTTCGGGATATGGATATGTACGAAGGACGGTAATTCTACCCATGGCCGACCTCTCTGACGATGTCTGAAACGGTGCTACAATGCCGCAGACTGGCCTGTCGACCGCGCCGGGCCCAATCCGATAGACAAGACCTTGCACAAGGTGCATTTCTTGGCCCGCGAACACCAGATCGCGGAACTGCGGCATAGGAGAGCGGCATGCAGGCGCCGGACCAGACCATGATCGCACAGGACCAATATGCCAGTCAGGGCTATGCGATCCTGCGCGACAGTACTCTGCAGGATCGCGTTATGGCCTTGCGGGCCGGGTTTGAGACCAATTTCGCCAGCCGGTTCACCGACGATCCGCAGCGCAACCGCAACCTGATCAAACGTTTTGGCGACAGCCTTGGCGCCGCCCGGTTCTTTGCCGCGCCCGAGATCGAGACGGCGGCGCACGCGCTTGGCATTGCCGATCCGGTGTTCTGCGGGCCGATCATTACCCATTACACCAGCCACGACCTGACCGGCGGATCTTATGGGCTGCCCTATCATCAGGATTGGCGCAGCATGGGTTCGTCCGACAGATGCGCCATCCTGTGGGTCAGCCTGACCGAAAGCGGGCCGCAAACCCATGGGCTAGAGGTGGTACCAGGCGCGCATAATGAGGGTCTGTTTGACTGGACTGATCAGCGCGGCGATGCCCCCCCGCCCGACACACCCGGCGGCCTGCCCACCAGGGTGCTGACAGTCGGCCCGGGCGATGTGGTGCTGATGTCGGCCTTGCTGCCGCATCGCACTTATGTTCATCCACAATTCACCGGCTGGAAGTTATCCTTGTCCCGTCGCGTCGATGATCTGACCTGTTCCGCCTGGGCCGGGCGTGGGTTTGCCAATGCCTATGGCAACGCAGTGGATCGAGGGCTTTATAAAAAATGGATTTAGGCCTGTGTTAGAGCCTGATAATTCCACGGAAACGCCATGAAGCTGTACCTGCATATCGGCATGCAAAAGGCCGGGTCCAAGGCGATACAAGGCTTTCTGACGACCAACCCGGACCGCCTTTCGCGGCATGGCATCGACGGGGCCTATGATCTGAAAGGCGGCATCTGGCATCAGGCGCTTTTCATGGCCTATGACGATGCGCAGGACGCCCGGATGGCTGCCCTGGCACAGCGGGCCGAGGCGGCGGTTCTGTCATATGAAAAGGCCTATTGCGCCGAATCAGAGACGATTTCGCGTCTTGCCGCCCACGCCTCGGCAATTCAGATCCTGTTTGTGATCCGCCCGCCTGCGCCCTGGCTGAATTCGATGAAAAACCAGATCGCAAAGGCCCACAGGCCACGGATAAGCGACTGGGAAGCACTGTCCGTCAAAGACGGGGTTTTGAACGAGGCGCTGCGGGTGGCCGAGCATCTGAACAGATGGGAACAGATCGTGGGCCGCGACGCGATCACCGTGACCCAATTCACTCCTCGGGCCGATATCGTCGCACCCTTTCTGCACTGGCTGGGCCTGCCTGCAGATGCGCATCCGGGCCCGCCGGGAACCAACCCCAATCCGGGCCTGGATGCGCGCAGCATCCGCATCATGCTAGAGGTCAAAAGACAGCTGGCCGAGGCCCCGCAAGACACCCATATCCGGGCAGTTACCCTGTGCCACCAGGAATTGCGCGACAGTTGGATCGACAGCCGCCACAGCCCGCCTGTACGGTTGGTCTCTGAGGCAGAGGAAACCTATTGCAAAGAAACGCTCGCCCCCCAGTACCGGGCGGTTCTGACCCGCTATCGCTGTCTGGGGTCCTCTGTGCCCGAGGGCTTGGGGGCGGGTGACCCCACCACGCGCATGTCGGATTTCACCCCGTCCACGGCAGAGCGTGCTATCGCCACCACGATCACCCATCAGGCGCGACACGAGACCGGCCAGGCGTCAAACCCCTAAGCGGGGCCTGACGTGGTTTGATAGAACCGCCGCTTACTGCTGTGCGGTTTCCAGGACCTGCAGGCGGCTTTCAAGACTGGCGATCGTCGCGTTCTGCTCTTGCACGACCTTGGTCAGCACCGCCACGATATCCAGCGATGACAGGGTCTTGCGGCTGGCGGTTGCAACCAGTTCCGGCACATCCTCGGCGATGAACCCAACGGTCAGTTCATCCGGCTCGACCTTG
>Ga0316206_1000756_pt1 | contig 36927 bp, 31 predicted proteins | sample 6monthpyrite_MG_FD_204942 | JGI IMG/M metagenome (GOLD analysis project Ga0316206, IMG submission 204942) | Microbial mat bacterial communities from mineral coupon in-situ incubated in ocean water Damariscotta River, Maine, United States -... | ecosystem: Environmental > Aquatic > Marine >...
GATGTGTCCTTAGATGAAATAGATGATGCTATATCTGGTTTAGAAGATGATAGTGAGTTAGAAGGTGATGAGACTGTTGAAGAAGTTAAAGATATTCTTGACACTATGGATGAAGAGGATGCTGGAGTAAAAGAGTTAGAAGTTAGTACTTTAGATGAAGAGTTAGAGGGTGGAGTATTGGACGAAGTTCAAGTTAATGAAGTTAAAGAGCTTTTAGGTGACGATGAGGCAATTGAAGAACCGTCTGATGAATTAGCAGAAGAAGATTTAGAATCTGTGTTAGATGAAGATATGGAAGATGCATTAGCTGATGTAGATGATAGTGATTTATTAGATATCACAGATGGCGAAGAGTTCAACTTTGAAGAGTTACCAGATGAAGGTGAAGATGAAAATGATGATGTCTTAGATGGTGATAATGCTTTGCTAGTTGATGATGAACTTGAATTAGTAACTGATGAGTTAAGTAAATCTAATATTGATGATATTTCTGGTATGCTAGATGAGGATGATAGTTTATCATCTGCTGAAGATTTGTTAAATGAAATTGCTGATGAGATTGAAGAGAATGAATTTGATGGTGAAATAGCTGATTCTCAAACAGAAGCTGAGAGTGAAGCAGTTGAAGTTGCACTAAATGAAAATATTGATGATTTTGATGGTATAAGTCAGACTGATATGCTCGTAGCACTAGGTGAGAGTGCAGATGTAGAAGATATAGATGAAAATGAAGAGGTTGAAGAAGATATTATTGAGAGTAAAATTGATATTGTAGATGAAGAAACTACAGTTTCAGTAGATGAAAGTACCGAAGTACTGCGTCAAATACTTGATAAGTTTGAAAATAAAGAGTTTAGAAAGTCATTAGATGGAATGGAGATGACAATTAAAATTTCATTCAATGAGTCAAAATAGATGATAAATAGTAGTGCAATTTTAGTAATTTCTGGTCCTAGTGGGGCTGGAAAAAGTTCATTAATTAACAAAATATCAGATAAAATTGGATCTTACTACTTTTCAATCTCTACAACTACTCGCGCACCTCGTGGAGAGGAACAAAATGGACGTGAATATTATTTTGTGACTAAAGATGAGTTTGAAAAAGATATAGAGGCAAATAACTTTTTAGAGTATGCTACAGTTCATGGTAATTATTACGGTACTTCAATGATTCCAGTTAAAGAGGCTTTGAATGATGGAAAGTTAGTTATTTTTGATATTGATGTGCAGGGTCAAAAAATAGTAATAGATAAACTCTCAGAGATTACAACATCTGTATTTTTAACAACGCCAAGTTTAAATGAGCTTAATAAGCGTCTATATTCGCGTGATACAGACGATACTGAGGTAATTGAAAAAAGATTGTTTCAAGCAAATGAAGAGTTAGAGCAGATAAAACATTTTGATTATTTAATAGTAAATGATAATCTAGATACTGCTGCGCAAGAGTTGCTTCATGTTGCTTATGTTGCAAGACTCAAAAACTCAAATGAACAAACGCGTATTTTTATTGATAAATGGAAACGCTAAGAAGTATAGGGTATAATTTCTCTAATTTTTTGTAAGGATATATAATGGGTATGCCAGGTGGATTTGAATTAGTCGCTATTTTAGCAGTAGTATTACTACTGTTTGGAGGAAAAAAGATTCCAGAGCTTATGAAAGGGCTTGGAACTGGGATAAAGAATTTTAAGAGTGCTGTTAAAGAAGATGAAGTTGTGGATGCATCATCAGATAGTAGTAAGCCAATTGAACAAGTTAAAGACGAAAGTACAACTGCAACAACAACTGACACTACAAAAGCTTAATGAAGCAGAGACTATTAACAATTTTAAATGACCACTTTGAGCAAGAGGTGGTTGTTGAAAAACCAAAAGATCGCGCATTTGGACATTTTGCTACTCCTATAGCTTTTTCTTTAGCAAAAGAGTTACGACGCTCTCCTATGCAGATAGCAGATGAACTTTGTAGTGCATTTAATGCAAATGATATGTTTGAAAGTGTTGAGGCAATTAAGGGTTATCTTAATTTTCGTCTAAGTGCGAAATTTTTAGATGAATACGCATCATGGGCACTCTCTAATGAGAATACATTTGGAGCACAAGAGAAGAATGAGAGTATTTTACTTGAATTTGTAAGTGCAAACCCAACGGGACCACTGCATATTGGTCATGCAAGAGGCGCAGTATTTGGTGATATTTTACTTCGTTTAGGTAGACATTTGGGCTATAAAATGACTGCTGAGTATTATGTTAATGATGCTGGAAACCAGATTGACCTACTTGGATTATCTCTAGCATTAGAGGGGCAATCATCTCTATTAAAGCAACATGTAGATTGGCCTGAAAAATATTACCGTGGTGAGTATCTTGAGGATCTTGCTAAAGCTGCAGCAAAAAAGTTTGGTTCTAAAATTTTTAATGATGAAACACGCTATAAAGAGCTTGCGCTTTGGGCTAAAGATAGAGTCCTAGAGCTGATTGTATCTAATATGAGTGATGCAAATATAGAGTTTGACACATATGTTAGTGAAGCTTCTTTGTACGATCAGACTGAAGCTGTAATGAAGCAGTTAAAAAATAATGGAGCACTTGAAGAGATTGATGGTAAACTTTGGTTAAAGTCAAGTGAACATGGTGATGAAAAAGATAGAGTTGTAGTTCGTGAAGATGGACGTGCGACCTATTTAGCTGGTGATATAATCTACCATAACCAAAAATTTGAGCGTGGGTTTGATCACTATATAAATATTTGGGGAGCAGATCATCATGGTTATATTGCTCGCGTAAAAGCTTCTGTTAAACTTTTAGGGCATAATGAAAATAAGTTAGAAGTTCTTCTTTCTCAAATGGTTTCACTACTTAAGGATGGACAGCCTTACAAAATGAGTAAACGTGCTGGAAATGTAATCTTAATGAGCGATATTGTCCAAGAGATTGGTGCAGATGCATTACGTTTTATCTTTGCTAGCAAAAAGAGTGATACAGCATTAGAGTTTGATGTAGAGGATTTAAAACGACAAGATTCATCAAACCCTGTTTTTTACATAAACTATGCACATGCAAGAATTTTCACACTTATTGCTAAAAGTGAATTTTCACTTGAGCAGATTGAAGGACAAGATTTAAAAGAGTTAAGTGAAGTAGAAGCAAATCTTCTTTTTGAAGCATTACTGCTTCCAGAAGTTATAGATGATGCTTTTCATTCACGTCAGGTTCAAAAACTTTCAGATTATCTAAAAGCATTAGCGGCTGCATTTCACCGCTTTTATGCAGAAAATAAAATTATTGGTTCAGAAAATGAGCTACGTTACCTAAAACTTTTTACAGTCGTAGCTCTTTCAATTAGAGTTGGACTAAATATCATGGGAATAAAAGCACTAGAGAAAATGTAGTCTCTAGCGCTTTACTATCTACAAAGTATGTGTTTTTTCCCATATGCCATGTAAGTTACAGCCAGAAACTGCTTTTAATGATTTAATATTTTTAAGACTCACTCTAAATGAGCAAAAACCTCTTGAAATTTCAGCCTCTAATTCTGTATGACCAACTAATATATTATTTGCGTAGAGTTCTATGAAATCAATCCAATGATTTTTTGTACTTGGATGTATTATTCCATCACTTCCAACATTAACCTCAATTAAAGCAAAACCTTTAGCATCTTTATCTTTAATCGTAATTTCAGGAGTATGCTTTTTTTCACCTTTGGTTAAATTTTTAAAATCTTTTGGTGACATTTTCACTCTATTAAAAGAGCTTTTTTTATTCTCATCACGCCTAGAGGTCGCATTTGCATTTGTTGCGGCTAAAATAATAGCACTAGCACCTAATGTTTGTAAAGCTTTTCTTCTATTCATTTAAAATCCTTTTGAGCAAAAGTATACATAAAAGTATGTTAACAAAATAAAAGAAGATTTTATTACTCCAATTCAACAAAAATAGTTTTTTATTACTTTATAAGGTTGTTTTATGTAAATTGTCACATTATATTAATTAAAAATAATATAACTAAAAAATAAGTAGGAGAATTTTTATGAAGGTTATACAAATTGTGTCAATTGTTTTGGTTTTAATATTCAGTGCCTCTTCATATGCAAAAGCCAAATCAGTTAATGTAGTCTCTATTCAACTACAATCAACAGATGTAGGTGATTTTGCAAAAATGAAAAGTCTTGCAATAAAAGCAAAAGAGCAAGGTGCAGAGTTAGTGATATTCCCAGAAAGCTCAGTTTTTGGTTGGTTAAATCCAGCTGTATTTACAGAATCTGAACCAATACCTGGCAAATTTAGTAATCAATTTGCGGATATTGCAAAAAGTGCAAATGTTTGGATAGCCGCAGGTTTGTCTGAAAAGGGTCCTAAAGCTGGTGCTGGTTCACTTCCTAATGCATATCAAGCTTATGATTCAGGAATATTATTAAACCCTCAAGGCAAACTTATACTGCATCATAGAAAGTATAATGTTCTAAAAAATGCTTTTAATCCAGAAGATTGTAAAAATATTCTTAATGAAGATCAGTGTAATTATACTGCTGGTTCACTCTCAGATATTACAGCAGTACAAACTCCTTTTGGCAAAACATCAATTTTAGTATGCGCAGATGCATATATACCTAGTGAGTACAATACAGGGCTTGCTATTAAAACACTTAAATCTATTGAACCAGAATTTGTAATTGTTCCTTGGGGAATAACAGCTGGACAACAGAGTGAGTGCGGGACTAGTGGTTTTAATGCAACTGGTTTTACTTCTGAAGCGGCTAATTTTTTAAAGACTGCATTTGTAGTTGGGTCAAATGGTGTTGGTACTAGAAGTTATGGTAAATATCTTCCATCTGTATATTGTGGCACAAGTGGTTATGCTAATCCAACTGGCTTTAGTGTAGAAGCAAAAGAACCATCTGCTGAGTTAGCATTGTTTACAATAAACGATATATTTACAGCAGAAGCTGGTCCCATATGGAACAATGCAGTTGATGCACCAAAAAAATGTCCTAATACATGTGCTACTTATAAATCAAAGTGGGATGGTCAGTGGTGGACAACTGTATGGGGTAAGATGTCAGTTTGTGAGTGTGTGATTGGTGGATAATTAGGATGTAACTTCGGTTATTAATGTAATTAAAATTAAATGGAGATGTGATGAAATTTTTTTTAACTGTTATTTATTTCGCTTTTTTAGTATCAAGTAGTGTTTTAGCTGCACAAACTAATCCGATACAAGTAGATGTTTTGGTAAAAACAACTTCAAGTTGGGATGGTAGTAAATTACCTAAATACCCAAAGGGACAACCAGAGATTACAGTTATGAAAGTGATAATTCCACCTTACACAAAATTACCACTACATAAACATCCAGTTATTAGTGCTGGTGTTATATTAAAAGGCGAGTTGACAATTATGACAAAAAGTGGTGATACATTGTACTTTAAGGCTGGTGATTCGGTGGCGGAAGTTGTAAATACTTGGCATTATGGAGTAAATGATGGTTATGAACCAGTTGAATTAATAGTTTTTTATGCTGGTATAGAGGGTACGGCGTTGAGCATTAGTAAGTAATAGTTATTACTTACTATCTCCTCTGCTAATGCAGAGGTCCAATCTCATTTAAAAACTCTTCCATATGGTAGCGTTCTCTGTAAAGTGGTGTCATTAAGTGAATTAGAATATCTCCTAAATCCACAACAATCCATTCACTGCTTTGTTGAGTATTTAAAAACTGCTCTTTGCCTTTTAAGTCTTTCTTTAAATAGTCTAAAAGTGCTTCTGTATGACGTGGGCCCATTGATGATGCGATAATTACTTGATCTACAAAATAATCTTTTTCACGTAAATCATAAACCTCAATATTTTCGGCTTTGTTTAAGTCTAGTATTTCCTTAATTGTATTAATTCTTTCTTGCATAGTAGTTTTCAATCTCCTTATTTAAAAATTTATTATTAGAAAAACTGCGCAGTGCAGATGAACTAACATTTTGATGTACATTTAACCTAATGTATGGATGAGCTTTTACATAACCTTCTCTAGTTGCAACAACAAAAGTAACTTTTGAGCTTAGACGAGAAAATTTATACCATTTATGTAAATTATGTAAATTATCTGAACCAATAATTAGATAAATCTTTTTATACTTTTTTGAAAAATAATTAACAGTTTCAATGGTTGGTATTGCACGCTTTTTCTTTATTTCAAAGTCACTAACTTGAACTTTTTTGTATGGCCTACAAAATTTCTTTAGCCATGATATACGAAGCTCAGCAGGTGCATTAATAGTTGATTTAAAAGGATTTCTAAAAGCAGGAACTACAATCAATCTATCAATATCAAGTTTGATTAAAGCTTTTTTTATCGTATCTAAGTGCCCTGAATGAACAGGATCAAAACTACCACCATAAATTGCTACATTCATTAACCGAAATTGTACCTCTTTTTAGATAAAATGTCGCCCATGTTAAGAGTAGCAATTAATGGTTTTGGACGTATTGGAAGAAGTGTTGCACGTATTATTTCAACACGTAGTGATATTGAGCTTGTTGCAATTAATGACGTGACAACAGCGCAAATGATGGTATACCTATTTAAAAATGATAGTGTTCATGGTGGTTTTAACGGAGATGTTGAACTTTTAGATGATGATTATTTAAAAATAGGAAACTCAAAAGTTAAACTTCTTTTTAAAAATTCTCCAAAAGAGACAGACTTTGTAAAATATGGAACAGATACTGTATTAGAATGTAGTGGAAAGTTTTTACAAAGTTCAGATGTTCAATCACATATAGACAATGGTATTTCTCAGGTTATATTCTCTGCTGTTGCTAAAGATGAGACACCAACTTTTGTTTTAGGAGTAAATGGTGAAGAGTATCAAGGGCAGAAAATAATCTCAAATGCTAGTTGTACAACAAATTGTTTGGCTCCAATTGCAAAAATAATAGATGATAATTTTGGATTAGAGAAGGCTTTTGTAACAACTATCCATAGTTATACAGGTGATCAGAATCTATTAGATAGTAAACACTCACGTGACTTGCGTCGTTCTCGCGCGGCTGCTATAAATATGATTCCAACTACAACAGGTGCAGCAGTTGGAATTAATAAGGTTCTGCCATATATGAATGGTAGAATAAGTGGACATAGTGTTAGGGTTCCAACACCAAATGTCTCTATGGTTGATTTAAATGTTGTATTGCAAGATTCAGCTACAGTTGATGAGATAAATTCTTTGTTTAAAAATGCACAAAATGGCTCTTTAAAAGGTATTTTATTAGTTGATGAGCAGATGAGGGTATCTAGTGATTTTATTGGTAGCCCATATAGCTCTATTGTTTGTTCTGATTTAACGCAAGTTATAAAAGAAAATTTTATTAAAGTAATGGCATGGTATGATAACGAGTTTGGTTATGCTAACCGTTTGGTTGACATGGCATTATATATTTGGGGGAGAAAAGAATGAGATTAATCTCAGTTAAAGATATTGATTTAAAAGATAAGAAGGTGTTCATTCGTTGTGATTTTAATGTTCCTATGGATGAGTATGGAAATATTACTGATGATAGACGTATACGCTCTGCTCTTTCTACCATAAGTTACTGTTTAGATCAGGGCTGTGCAGTAATTGTTGCAAGTCATATGGGCAGACCAAAAGGTGAGATTAATTCTAAATACTCACTTGAACCAGTTCGTAAGCGTTTAAGTAATCTATTAAAAATGGACATTACTATGAGTAGTGATGTTATTGGTAGTGATGCTCATGCAAAGGCAGAATCTCTTCAAAGCGGTGAAGTTTTACTCTTAGAGAACTTGCGTTTTGAAAAGGGTGAGACAAAAAATGATGAGAGCATGAGTAGAGAGCTGGCATCAATGGCTGAAGCTTATGTAAATGATGCTTTTGGTGTTAGTCATAGAGCACACGCTTCGGTTGAAGGAATCACTCATATGTTTGATACTGAGCATAAAGCTGCTGGATTTTTACTTCAAAAAGAGATTAAATACTTTGATGCACTTCTTCGTCGTCCGTCACGCCCATTTGTAGCTGTTGTTGGAGGAAGTAAAGTCTCATCAAAACTTGAAGCTCTAACAAATCTTTTACCTAAAGTTGATAAATTAATTATTGGTGGTGGTATGGCTTTTACATTTTTAAAAGCTTTAGGTGAAGATATTGGAAACTCTTTAGTAGAAGATGATTTACTAGATGAAGCAAAAGCTGTTATGGAACAAGCTCAGCAACTTGGAGTAAAACTTTACTTACCAGTTGATGTTGTAGCTGCTCTATCTTTAAGTAACGATAGTGAAACAAAGATTGTGCCAACAAAAGAGATTCCATCTGGCTGGATGGGTTTAGATATAGGTCCAGCAAGTGTTATGCTTTTCTCTCAAGCACTAGACAGCGCTCAAACTATTCTGTGGAATGGTCCAATGGGTGTTTATGAGATGGAAAAATTTTCACGTGGTAGCAATAAGCTTGCGAATAAAATTGCTACAAGTTACTCAACTTCTGTTGTTGGTGGTGGTGATACAGCAGATTTAGTTCAACGTATTGGACTTGATGAAGAGATTAGTTTTATATCTACTGGTGGTGGTGCCTCACTAGAGCTAATTGAGGGTAAAGTATTACCAGGCGTTGCTCAATTAGTTGATAAGACACAGGAGCATTAGAGTGATAATAGCAGCAAATTTTAAAACAAATATGACTAGAGCTTCTACGAGTGAATATTTAAATACTTTATCTAAGTGTGAAGAAATTAAATCTCAGCGCGTTATAGTTATTCCACCATCATCTGCTCTTCAAGATGCACCTGCTGGTGTAGAGATAGCTGTTCAAAATGCATACACAGTAAGAAGTGGTGCATTTACTGGTGAGCTAGGTCTTGAGCAACTTGAAGAATTTAATGTTAATACAGTATTAATAGGACATAGTGAACGTCGCCATGTACTTGGAGAATCACAAGAAGAGATTGCAAAAAAATATGAATATTTTAAAAATGAGGGTTTTAGCATAATCTACTGTTTAGGCGAACCTGAAGCTCTACGTGATGAGGGTGAAGAGGCGCTAGAGGCATATATGCAGACGCAACTAGATGGTATTGATACAACATATGAAAAACTAATTGTTGCATATGAGCCTGTTTGGGCTATTGGTACAGGACGAGTACCAACTAATGAGCAGATTGTAGAAACTCTTTCATTTTTAAATACAAAAACAGAAGCACCACTGCTCTATGGTGGAAGTGTAAAAGCTGAAAACAGTAAAGAAATTTTACATCTTGATGGGTGTGATGGTATTTTAGTTGGCGGTGCAAGTTTAAAAGTTGAAGATTTCTGTACCATGATAAAAAATGCTAAATAATAAAGGAAAAACTATATGAAATTGATGGAAGGGAAAAAAGGGTTAATTGTTGGACTAGCAAATAACCGTTCAATCTCGTATGGTATAGCTAAAGCCTGCTATGCACAAGGTGCACAAATGGCGATTACATATATGAATGAGAGCGTATTAAAGAGGATTCAACCTATTTCAAAAGAGTTGGGTGATGCTAAGATTTATCATTTAGATGTTGGTGATGAAGATGAGATGAATGAAATTGCCTCAATAGTTGAAAAAGATTTTGGAAAAATTGACTTTATCGTACACTCAGTGGCCTTTGCACCAAAAGAGGCATTAAATGGCACATATATAGATACTACAAAAGAGGCATTTACAACTGCTATGAATATTTCAGTTTACTCTTTAGTTGAATTAGTCCAAAAGTTACAACCAGTACTAAATGATAACGCTTCTATAATCACTCTTAGCTATATTGGTGCTGAGAGAGTTATACCACACTATAATGTAATGGGTGTTGCAAAAGCAGCACTTGAAGCAAGTGTACGTTACTTAGCTGTAGATTTGGGCGGTAAAGGTATTAGAATAAATGCTATTAGTGCAGGTCCAATTAAAACGTTGGCAGCTAGTGGTATTGGAGACTTTAGAACAATTTTAAAGTGGAATGAATTAAATTCACCACTACGTAAAAATGTAACCATCGATGAGGTTGGAAATAGTGGAATGTATCTACTTAGTGATTTATCCAGCGGTGTAACTGGTGAAGTTCATTACGTGGATGCTGGCTTTTTTGTAACAGGAATGGCTGCTGTTGATGAAGTAGATGGTAAAAATGTACTAGCGTGGGATGCAAATAGATAATTAAAATCGCCTTTTTAGGCGATACTGCAATTAAAGTCATAAATTAGTAAAAATTTAAGAAATAATTCAACTTAACAGTGTTACTATTCAGATGTAACAAATCATTAACATTACGTTAACATAAATTAAGGGATATAAAATGAAATTCGCAAAATTAAGTTTAGCTGCAATCATAGCACTAGGTGTTTCTGCATCAGCTGCTGACTCACTAGAAACAATGTTCAAAGATGGTAAAGTAAGCGGTGAAATCCGTTCAATGTACATAGCACAAGATTCTGACACAGCTACAGATTCAGATGGTTTTGCTGTTGGTGGTAAACTTAAGTTTGAAACTGCAAAATATATGGGTCTTAGTTTTGGTGCAGCTTTTTATACTACACATGGTGTAAATGCAAATAATGTAAATGAGTTAACTGGTGCTGCTGGTTTCGCTGGAACTCATAGTAACCTTTTAGATGAAAATGGTAACTCTTATAGCCTACTTGGTGAAGCTTATGCTGAATATAACAATGGTAACACAATGTTAAAAATTGGTCGTCAAGTATTAGATACTCCATTTGCTGGTCCAGATGACATTCGTATCGTTCCAGATCTTTATGAAGCATATTTATTAACAAATACAGATTTAGCTGATACTACTTTAGTTCTAGCTCATGTAACAAAAATGGCTGGTACAATTGATTCATTAGCTCCTACTGCTTCTCAGTTTAACTCTATGTCAAATGCTGCTGGTATCGCTGGTGCAGAAGATGGTGTAACTCTTGCTGCTGCTATCTATAGTGGTTTTGCTGATACAACTCTTCAAGCTTGGTACTATACTTTAAGTGGTGAAGTTGATGCTTGGTATTTAGAAGCTAGCCATAATTGGGATTGTATGTTAATTGATGGTATGAAAATGAATGGTGCATTACAGTATATTGATTTTAGTGCTGATACTACTGCAAATGCTCTTGATCCATATTTCGCTGTATCTGGTGTTGATTATAATGTATGGGGTGCAAAAGTAGAAGGTGCTCATACTAGTGGATTTGGTTTTGACGTAGCTTATAACAGTACATCAGATGATCTTGGCGCTGGTGCTTTCTCTGGTGTTTGGGGTGGTTATCCTGAATTTGCTGTAGCTGATGAATTTTGGCACAATGACCTTAATACACGTAACTCTGATGTATGGAGAGTTGGTGCATCTTATGATTTCGCAAAAAGTGGTGTTAATGGTTTAACTGCTGATGTAGCTTATGTAGCTTATGATTTAGATAACTCTATAGCTGGTTTAAGTGACATTGATGTAGTTGATTTAATTCTTTCTTATGATGTTCAATCAGTTGCTAATCTTTCTACTAGCTTAGTATATGAAGATCGTTCTTCTGATGCTAATAATGCTGATTCAGATATTCTTAAATTATATGTAGGTTATACTTTCTAGTAACTGCTATATAACTTCCTTCCCGCCTTTGGCGGGAACTTTCTTCTTTATTCACAATATCTTTACAAATTGTTTACAAATCATACAATTATAATAATTATTTAAGTTTCATACGTTAACATTAGTTCGTAATTTAAATCAGAAAGATTTATATCATTTTAAGGGATAAAGATGAAATTAACAAAATTAAGCTTAGTTGCTGCACTTGCATTAACTGCTACAAGTGCATTTGCAATTGAAAATGTAAAAGTTGACGGTCAAGCCGTTTTTTATTATCAGTCAAATGCTGATCAAGGTACAAATCAAGATTTATTAAGTAAAAATAACTCAGTAGCTAACGTTGGTGTTAGCATTGGTGCTACAGCAGATTTAGGTGCTGGTTTTGGTGCTGGTGCTCGTGGTTACTATTTAGATACTTTAGGTCTTGAAGGTAACATTGTAAATGGTGTTGCTCAAGTTGGTGATGCTACTGATCCAGTTGGTGGAGCAGGTTGGTTAGGTGAGGGATACTTAACTTACGCTTTTGGTAATACAATGATTAAAGCTGGACGTCAAGAACTCGATACTCCGTTTGCATTTAGCGAAACTTGGAGTGTATTTCCTACAACATTTGATGCAACATTAATTGTTAACAAAGATATTCAAGATATTACTTTAGTTGGTGCATTTGTTTCAGAAGTAAATAGCAATGGAAATATGGATAACTTTGCTGCTGTAGGTGCTCCTACAACTGCTGGTGGTCTTAATGCATTTGCAGCAGGTAATGGTGCATATTTATTAGCTGCTACTTATACTGGTGTTAAAAATACTACTATAAATGGTTATGCTTATAATCTACGTAGTCTAGCTAATGCTTATTGGTTTGATGCAACAACTAAATTTGCTGGAACTGATGTATTTGAAGGAATTACTGCTAAAATTGCTTATGCTAATATTGAGTTAGATACTGCTAATAGTGATGCTACTGATGCTGTTACAGCTGAAGTTTCTACAAAAGTAGGCAACTTTAATCTTTCAGCAGCATTTTCTGATGTAAGTACTGGTGATGTTGGTATTTACAATGTTGCAACTGCAGGTACAAAAACTAAACTTTATACTGCGACACTTTTTGGTGCTGAAGATGAAGCTGGTGCAACAGATACTACTTCATGGCAAGTAAAAGCATCAACAGATTTTATGGGTGTTGGAGTAACTGCACAATATTCTCAATTTGATCATGGAACTGCAGCAGCTCTTCCTAGTGGAATTGTTGCAAATCAAACAACTAAAGCTGTTGAGTTAGTTTTAACAAAACGTATAGCTGAAATTGATTTAATGGGAATTTATTTCTATAGTGATGATATGCAAGGTGGTGGTATTGGTGGTGCTGGCGAAGAAGATGCTCTTCGTTTTGTGGCTCGTTACAACTTCTAATTATTTAAGGGGACATTTCGCACTATTTTTCTAAAGAGAGATAGTGGTGTTGGCCCCCACTCTTATGAATTTTTTATTTCGTAAACTTACATACCTTTTTTTAATGCTCTTTTTAATCTCTATCATATCTTTTGGTGCAATTCATGCTGCTCCAAACTCATTTTTTGCTGCTGGTGGATTAAACCCAAATATGGGAAGTGATGCAATAGATCATTTAAAAGCGGTATATGGTTTAGATAAGCCACTAGTAGAACAGTATTTGTCTTGGATACTTCATCTATTTTCATTAGATTTTGGTGTCTCATTTGTAAGTGGTCAAGAGGTTATCACGGTCATATCTGAGCGTATTGGTATTACTTTAGTTATGAACTCAATAGTTTTAGTTTTAGTATTTGTATTGTCATTATATTTAGGAATTAGAGCTTCACTGCTACAAGATACTATTTACGATAAAGCAATCATCCAACTTTCTTTGTTTAGTTTTTCTATGCCATCTTTTTATCTTTCACTTCTTTTAATAGTATTTTTTGGGGTATATTTAGATTGGTTTCCAATCTCAGGGCTTCATTCAAATGATGTTGGAGAGGGAATTAGTTATTATCTTGATATGGCTTACCATTTAGTTTTGCCAATTGGAGTTATGCTATTTGTAAGTATTGGTTCAATGACAATGTATGTTAGATCTTTAAGCGTTGATATTTTAAAGAGCGATTATATATTTTTTGCATCATCTAGAGGACTTAGTCGAAAGCAATTAATGAGAAAATACATTTTACCAAATTTAACACCACCATTAATTACACTTTTAGGTTTATCTTTACCTGGTCTTATTGGCGGTAGTGTTATACTTGAATCTATTTTCTCAATTGATGGAATGGGGCAGCTTTTTTATCAAAGTGCATTAAGTAGAGATTACCCTGTAATTATGGGAATATTAATGATTACAGCTCTTTTAACTCTTGTGGGAAATACGCTTTCAGATATATATCTTATGCGTAAGAACCCATTTTTCGCTCGTTCTAAATAATAGACTTCTAGTTCTACAAGAAGTCTATTAAAATGTAGGACTTACTCTCCAAATAGTGCTTTAAGACTATCAACACCACTCTCTTTCTCTTCAGCTTTTTTAGAATTTTCACCATCATCACTTGGTGAATCTGTCTCTATTAACTCTATTTGTAAACCTGTCAACATTGATGCAAGACGAATGTTAATACCACTTTTACCAATAGCTTTAGATTTTTGATCTCCTGGAAGTGTAACAACTGCTTTTTCACCCTCAACTGTAACACTAGTTACAATTGCTGGACTAAGACTTCTTGCAATTAATAGTTCCATGATTGGAGTGTATTCAATACAGTCAATATTTTCGTTTAATATTTCAGAACTTACTGCATTAATACGTACACCTTTAACACCGACAGTAGCACCAACTGGATCTATTTTTGGATTGTTTGAAAGTAGAGCTATTTTAGCTCTCTCACCTGGTATCCTTGCACTTGCTTCAATGGTTACAAGTCCATCATTAATTTCTGGTACTTCAGAGTTAAGTAATTCTTCTAAAAATTTTGGCGATGTACGAGATAATTCAATCATTAACCCATTTGCTTTATCAATGCGTACACGTCTAACAATAGCGCGCATAATTTCACCTACTGAGAAAATTTCACCCTTTATCCTACTTTTCATTGGTAAAATTGCACGAACTTCATCAATTTCCATAAATGTGTTCTGTTCACCATCTACTCTAACAACACGACCTGAGACAATTTTACCTATTTGATCATTATATTTTTTATATAGTTGGTCTTCTACAACACGTTGAATGTGGTATTCCATCTCACGGTAAAGAGATTGCGCTGCTGTACGTCCGTAATCTTCTAAGTTTTGTTCATAACGAAGAGTGTCGCCAGGTTCAACTTCATCATCTAACTCTTTTGCTTCAGTTAGTGATATAACATTCTTATTTTCATCTTCAGTACTAAGGCGTTCATCATCATCTTCAACAATAGTAATTATTTGGAAAAGTTGCATACTTTTAGTTTCTTCATCTACTTCGGCTTCATATTCACTCTCTGCATCAATAACATTTTTAGCAGTTTTAGTGAAGGCAGCAATTAGAGCTTCTTTAACATTGTCAATTGGTAAACCCTTTTCATGGGCAATAGAGTCTATAATATCTGTAATCTTTTCCATAATTTTAATCCTTAGTATCCGATTTTTTTTCGGGAAATGCAGTTTGAATACTGCTTTTTGAAGATTGAAATTTTACATAAATTAGCCTTTATTTATGTTTAATAGAGTCTTCAATATTTAAATGATATAATCGCGGATTAAAATTACGCAATAGTGAGGAACCATGGATTTAAAATTAGCCAGAACTGAACTCTCGGCAAAGCCAAAAAAGGTTTCGTTAAGTGCAGTTGAGAAAAGTGTTGAGCAAGATGGACAATCAATTATCTATTTTGATAAAGAGAACTCTCATAAAGATTTAGTTGAATTAGTTGAACATTTTGAATCTAAAAGCAATAGCGTTTACCTTCGCGAAGTAAGATTTGGGCTCTCAGAGGGTGACTATATGTACGAGGTGCATATTTTATGACAAATGAGAGCTCTAAAAAGCTCTTTATTGAAACGCTCGGTTGCGCAATGAATGTGCGTGATTCTGAGCATATGATTTCACAACTGCGCACAAAAGAGGATTATGAGTTAACATCAGATTTTAAAGAGGCTGATTTAATAGTTATAAATACCTGTAGTGTACGAGAAAAACCAGTTTCAAAACTTTTTTCAGAACTAGGTGTCTTTCATAAAAAAGGCAAAAGTGATGTCAAAATTGGTGTTTGCGGCTGTACTGCTAGCCACTTAGGCGAAGAGATAATTAAAAAAGCTCCATATGTAGATTTTGTTTTAGGTGCCAGAAATGTATCTAAGATTACGGATGTGTTAAATAAAAAACATGCAGTTGAAGTTGGTACTGATTATGATGAGAGTCAATTTGCATTTGGTGAGTTTAGAAATTCTAACTATAAAGCGTTCATTAACATCTCTATTGGTTGTGATAAAAAGTGTACATTTTGTATAGTACCATATACTCGTGGTGAAGAGATTTCAATTCCATCACACCTAATAGTTGAAGAGACCAGAAAAGCTGTAAAATCTGGTGCAAGAGAGGTCTTTTTACTTGGGCAAAATGTAAATAATTATGGCAGACGTTTTACTGGGATTCATGAGAAAATGAATTTTACAGAACTTTTAAGAGAAGTTAGTAAAGTTGAAGGTCTAGAACGTATTCGTTTTACTTCACCTCACCCTTTGCATATGGATGATGAGTTTCTAGAAGAGTTTGCAATTAATGATAAAATCTGTAAATCTATGCATATCCCGCTTCAAAGTGGTTCATCAGAGATTTTAAAACAGATGAAGCGTGGTTATACAAAAGAGTGGTTTTTAAATCGTGCTTTAAAACTTAGGCAGATGGTGCCTGATGTTCATATGAGTACAGACATTATTGTAGGTTTTCCAGGTGAGAGCGATGAAGATTTTGAAGATACTATGGATGTGCTTAGAACAGCTCAATTTGATCAAGTTTTTAGTTTTAAATATTCATCTCGTCCTCACACAGAGGCTGAGAATTTTACAAACGTAGTTGATGCTCAAGTAGCATCTGAACGTTTGAGTATTTTACAAAATGCACAAAATGAGATAGTTGACAGTAAAATGCAATCTCTTAAAAATAATGTATATAAAGTTCTATTTGAAGAGAAACGCGATGAGGGTTGCATTGCTGGACGAACTGACAATAATATGCTTATTAAAGTAAAAGGTTCAGATGAGATGCTTGGAAAGTTTGCAGATGTAAAACTTACTCTACCTGGACGTTTTGGTTCTCGTGGAGAGATTATTAGTGAGTAAGAGTATTGCGTAAAAAATTATTAAGGTATATTGGCGCAATATTTTTACCTTTTATTGCGCAACTTCTAATTAGAATAATCTATAGAACATGTAAAGTTACTTACACTTTGCCAAATACACCAAATAGACCATATATTGTAGCCTTTTGGCATGGTGAGTTACTCTTACAGCCATATATCTATAGACGAATGAGAGAGTTTCCTAAAATTGGTGTAATGATTAGTGATCATTTTGATGGTGAACTAATTGCTAGAACAATTGGTTATTTTGGTTTTACAACTTTACGTGGTTCTAGTAGTAAAAGAGCAGCTAGTGTACTTCTTGAAGCTATTAGAAAGATGAAAGATGGTTTTGATGTTGCTATTACACCAGATGGTCCAAGAGGTCCAAGACATAGCGTTGCAGATGGTATTGTGGCGATTGCACAAAAAATGGATGCACAAATTGTTGTTCAACATGTACGACCAAGTAGATATTGGCAATTAAGAAGTTGGGATAGGTTTATGATTCCAAAACCTTTTAGTGAAATTGAACTAATAGCTATGGAGCCTTTTAAAGTTACAGGTATGGATAAAGAAGATGCTAAAATACTTATTAAAAAGAAGATGCTCCTAAATGCAAGCTAAACTATATATTTTAATAATAGCTGTTCTATTTGCTCTTGTATCACTGTGGTACTTCTCTTTTAGTAGTTCATATCAAAAATCTTTACAAGCTAGGTGGTACTATTTTACTGGTGAGTATGAGTACGCCTTAAAAATTGCAGATGAAGCGTTAAAAATGGAGCCATATAATAGAATGGCTATGACGGTAGTAACGCAAAGTCGTACAGCTATGAAGTTTGTTAAATATAATAATCAGGCAAAAGAGTATTTAGATAAAATAGAGTTAATTGTTTCAAAAAAGAGAATTGAGAAATCTGATAAAATTAGAATTAAGTTCATGTGTGATGTTATGATTGAACAGTATCCATATTTAGTTTCTACTGTGTTGACAGATGATAGCTTAAAAGAAGAGAGTTATAACTATTTTCTTCAGTTTAAACAACTTCATGCAAAAATCACTGAGTCACTATAAAGATTCATTTTTACGTTATCTTTTAGAGATACGTGGTTACCCTCAAACAACTATTAAAACTTATGAAACAGTTTTAAGAGAGAGTTTTGAATATTTAGAAATTGAAGAAGATGTTGATCCTATCAGGTTTAATATAATGCTTTATAGACTGCACATTAAAAATCAGAGTAAAAGTACTATTTCTAAAAAATTAAGTGCAATTCGTACATTTGTAAAATATTTGAGTCATACTCATGAAATGAATATTAAATTAATATCTGATAGTCCAATTAAAGTACCAGCATCTTTGCCAAAACCAGTGGCTCACAAATATATTATAGAAGCTTTAGAAGTAGCAGAAATTGATCAAAAATTGATAGTTATTGCTCTATATTCATTAGGTCTTCGTATAAGTGAACTGACCAATTTACGATTAGAAGATATAAGTAAAAGTTGGGTTCGTGTAATAGGAAAAGGTAATAAAATGCGTGATGTTCCACTCATTGAACCTTTGAAAAATTTAATTGATGATTATATTGAGTTAAATAGTCCAAAGTTATATCTTTTTGAAAAAAAATCACAGAAATTAAGCGAAAATAGTTTAAGATACCGTCTTACACTATTGTTTAATAAAATTGGGGTAAAAGTAACACCACACCAGTTAAGACACTCTTATGCTACTGAGTTGTTAAACAGTGGAGCTAGAATTGCCGATGTTAGTGAACTATTAGGGCATGCATCAATGTCTACGACACAAGTATATACCAAATTAGGAACGCAGCTTAAAATGCAAAACTACCGTAATGCTCATCCTCTTATCAAAGATAAACAGTGAAGTTTAATCTACGACAATGGGCATCTTCATTCTATCCTCGTATATATATTGGGATGTATTTGCATGATGAGACTTGTGATATTTCTGTTGACTTTGAAAAGAATGGAATATTAAAAAAACATATTCGAAAAGAGTTTGAGTTATTAGATGGTGAATTTACTCCTGAAATTGAGGAGTTTTTAAATAGTGTTAGTGATGAATCAGTTTTCTGTTACACAGGTGTCTTAAATAGTGCTGCAGCTCAAGGTGCACTACCAGTTTCAACCATTAACGAAGCTCTTGAATTTGAAGATTTAAGTAGTGCTAACTTAATTAAAAGAGAAGATGAAAATTGGTTAGCATACACCTCTAATTTAGAATTAATGCAACTTCAAAAAAGCTTAGATAATATTGGAGTAGATTTAATTATCTCTCCATTTTTTGTTTTAACAAATTTCTTTAGTGATAAAGTCAATGATAAATGTGCAATGTACCTATTAAATCAAGGTGATTCATTAACAATGGGAATTTTTGATGGTGGAAGTCTTCTGTATGGAAACCACTTTACATTTAGAGAGAATGAAGAGGAAGAAGAGGTTCAGTTAGGTGAAGATGATGCTATGCTTCAAGAAGAGGCAGATGAACTTGATTTAAGTATGGATATTGACTTAGAGAGTTTAGATGATGAGCCTGAAGAGGAAGAGATAGATGATGATGAAGAACTTGAGGGGCTTGATGAACTTGATGATTTAGGTGAATTAGACGATTTACAAGAGCTTGATGATTTAGATGGTATGGATGAGATGGAAGAATTTTCTGAAGAGACTGCCTCGGTATCAAGTGTAGCAGCAGCTGAAGAGGAGAACCCAGAAGCTGGATTAGAGGGTGCTGATGTTGAGTTTAAACGTTTTGAACTTGTAAGTAAAGCTTTAAATACTTTTTATCATGATAATCGCTATAAGAGTGACTTTATAGAGGAAATATACATTGCAGATTCTACACCAGAGTGTGATGATTTCATACATTTTTTAGAAGAGGAACTTTTTGTTACTGTACACCGAAGGAGTGTAGATATAGCAGAAGTTTTAACACTTTTGAGTAAAAAAGAGATTGTAAATGCAGTTTAGTTTTATACACCCTCGAAAAAAAGAGATACTTTCATCTGAGTTTAGACTAATGTTATTTTTCTTTGGTGTAACAATGGCTATGCTTCTATTAGCTTATCTTTTTTTAGTGTTTAAAAGTTATGGTTATGAGAGTGCTTTTAAAGATGATAGAGTAGAAATCAGTAAGCTGAATTTACAGACAAAAGAGATAAATACTGAGATAGACTTTGTTACAATGCAAAAAATTAAAGCAGATGAAATTTTCACAACTAATATACTTATGCGAGATAGTATGCAGAATCTTTTTGATTTAGTTCCTGACAAAATTACTATAACGTCTGCAAAAATGGAGAAAAAAAGTTTAGTTCTTTATGGTATTAGTCCCAATAAAGAAGTTTATGAATATCTACTTTTAGCTCCACTTCGTTCAATATTTCACCACTCATATACAACGTTTTATACGATGGATAATGGGTGGGTTCATTTTGTTTCTACTAACTATCTTGATGTTGAGGATGCCCCAAAATGAGTCATCTTTTAAGAAGTCGTCAAATGGTATATATGCTTAGTGCATCGTTGATTCTATTGCTATTTGTACTTCTTTTCTCTTTTATATTTTTAATTCCAGCTGGTAAAGATTATAGAAAAAATAAGATTGAATATCGTAAAACGTCACTAGAGTTAAATGAAGTCCAAAACTTTTATGAAACAAGATTATCTACATATAAAGATTTACAATCCCAAAATATGCATGTTATTAATGCTTTTGATAATACGTTTGATTCAAAAAGGTTTTCAGCACAAAGTAAATCATTTTTTAGCTCTTTATCTGTTGGCAATCTTTCAAAAGTTACTGTCGATGGCTTTTTAGATGTTTATGAGGTAAATTCTAGTTCACTAATAAGTTCACCTACTAATTTTTATGAGTTTATAGAAGCTCTTAATAAGGGTGAGTCGATAGTTGAACTAAATTTTCCAGTGAGTATGAAAAGAGTTGATGGTGGTGTACAAACTGACTTTTGTATGAAAGTTTATCGTATACGTGAACTAAATAAATCAAAGATTATTAGCGAATAGATAGGGTCTTATTTTCTTTGGAATCTTTGCGGTTCTACACTTTTCTTTAAATTTTTTATCCATTTTAACTTTTATATATGGAGCTATCCAAGTTATATCTTTAGTTATGGCTACGACAAATTTACCACTTAATACAATCTCAATATCAAAGTTGATTACATCTCTTTGCGCACTACTTAATAGAATGTCGTTCTCTTTTAAGATTTTATCTACATAAAAACGTAGTGAACGAAGAGTTTTTGGTGTTTTAAACTTATATAGATTTAGAGTGTTAGAAAGATTAACTTTTTCTATTAAGTCATCTATATCCTCTTCTAAATATGAGAAGCTTTTTTTAATAGCATTAGAGTTATTTTTAATTAACTCAGTTGCAAAATTATGTCTAAAGTAGTTTCTAGTAAATTTTGTATCCTCATTGCTCTCGTCTATAAAAAATTTGAGACTATTTTTTTCTAGATACTCTTTAAGTTCATCTTTTGATGTAGAAAGTAGTGGACGAATTAACGTAAATGAATCTCTTTTTTCAATTTCACTCATTGCCACCATCTCTACAATGCCACTTCCTCGACTAAGTTGCATTAAAAACCACTCTAGTCGGTCGTTTAATTGATGAGCTGTTAAGAGGTTATCGTAACAATTTTGTTCAATTATCTCTTGGAAAAATGTATATCTTTGCTCTCTTGCATTTCTTTCTAATGCACTTATCTCTAATGTGACACTCTTATGATATATCTTCTTTGCATATTTTAATGCAAGTGTATTCGCGTAAGATACCTCTTCTTTTGATTGCTTACGAAGGTTGTAGTCAACTATTGCAATGTCAAAATTTATGTTTTTTTCAAGAAGTAGAAAGAATAGGGCGGTTGAATCTACTCCAGCTGAAAAGGCAAGAAGATTTTTTTTGCCTTTGAGTGCAGATGCAGATAGTTGAGAAATCATAATAGAGTTGCTAAGGGTTTGTCTCCAGCAATTTCTGTAATTCTAGCTTTGTATACTGAAACATATGTTATGTTCTTCTCATTTGTATCATTTACATAAATCTCACCATCAATTTCAGGTGCCCAATTTAGAGCGCGAGCACTAAGTAGGTACTCATGCTCATCACTTTGTCCCTCAATAATTATTTCAAGTTCTGTTCCAATAAGATTTTGTAAATTTTCTTCTAATAAAGTAGAGCTTAATTCTTGAAGTTTATCTAATCTATTTTGCATCGTCTCTTCATCAATTTTTTCTTGCATATCAAATGAGGCCGTATCTTCTTCATCTGAATAAGCAAAGATATTTAGACGATCAAACTTAAACTCTTCTAAAAACTGAGTCATCTCATTAAACTCTTCATCGCTCTCACGAGGGTGACCAACAATTACAGAAGTTCTCACAAAACTGTTAGGTAGTACTTTCATCGCATTTAAAAGTTCAATAGTTTTCTCTTTACCAAAACCTCTTTTCATACGTTTAAGCATTGCATCATTAATGTGCTGAATTGGCATGTCAAAATAGTTATGAAAAATTTTAGATTGTCCTATTTTATCTATTAATTTAAGAGATGTTGTAGATGGGTAAAGATAGAGAATCCTTGCACTCTTAATGCCCTCAATCTTTTCAACCTCTTCAATTAAAGATATTAAACCATCACTAAGACCATTATCACGCCCATAAGAGCTACTATCTTGTGCTACAAAACTAAAGTCATAGTAGCCTTTTTTAATTAGATTTTGAAGCTCTTTTACAATACTCTCTAAGTTACGAGAGAAGAGTTTTCCCTTAAATGATGGAATAGCACAAAAGCTACATGTCTGGTTACATCCTTCTGCGATTTTTATGTAAGCATGTGAAGATGAACCAGTAATTATGCGTTCTTGCTCAGATACTAAAAAAGTTGAATGTGAGAACCTATTCTCTTTTTTTGCTATTAGTTCATCTATTTTGTCATAATCACCAACACCTGTAAAAAGGTCAACTTCTGTAAGCTCTTTTTGCAAATCTTCTTTGTAACGTTCACTTAAACAGCCAGCCATTACAAGTGTAGAATCATCTTTACGCTTTGAATCAAGTTCAAGCATTGTGTTGATGCTCTCTTCTTTAGCAGCGTCAATAAATCCGCAAGTATTTACGATGATGACATCTGCATCATCTGAATCTTGTGTTAGTTTGTAATCTTTGAGTCTGCCCATCATGACTTCTGTATCGACTAGGTTTTTTGTACATCCCAATGAGACTATATGTAGTTTTTTATTCATATCGCCATTTTATCACTTTTATGTGTTAAAATTGTAAGTTTTATAGAATATTTATTAGTTATATTTTGGGATTTTTATGAAAAACAGACTCTTATTACCATTTTTACTGCCTATACTCTTCTTAACAACGCTTTATGCTGACATTACAACTGGTCTTGTAGCTCATTATGAGTTTGAGGGTAATACGAGTGATAGTAGTGGTAATAGTTATAATCTTGTAACGGGTGGTACACAAGCTTATGAAGCTGGAACATTTGGACAAGCCTATATTTTTAATGGTGTAGATAATAATTTAACTTTTGATGGACTTCCTGTATCTGGTGATGGAACGATTAGTTATTGGATTAAAGATAGTAACAATACTGGTGTTGAAATGTATTTAAGTACCGGAGGATTTGATGGTACATTAAGAGCCTTTGCATTTGAAGGTAGCGCTGAACTAATTGCAGATACAGCCGGTAATACAGGAGATAATATTACCTCTGCAGGAACACTAGATGGCGCATGGCATCATATTGCTGTAACTTTTTTGGGTACAACAACAAAAATTTACATTGATGGAATAGATAGAGCCTTAGATTACGATACTGTTGAAGATATAAATATTAGCTCTTTATTGAATATTGGGCATGAGGCAGGTGGTTTTTTATTTACAGGCTCTTTAGATGATATTCGTATATATAATCGTGCACTAACTGCAACAGATATTTTAGAGTTACTACCTCCAAAACTATCTTTAAAAGCTCATGGCGGAGCTATTCAAATCAATGGTTTGGCAATAGAGAACAATGTATCTTTACCTATAAATAGTGGACTAATGAATAGTACAAACTTCACTGTTGAGTGGTGGATGAATATAGCGGATTTATCAGCAGCTAATCGTATCGGTACTAATTGGGGAACATTTGCATTTCATACAGCTAGTGCCGGAGATGGTGGTATATATGTAGGAGTAAGTGGCGCAACAGCTGCATCTCGTTTTACCCCAGCTGATCTTAGTCAAACGGCCACTTTAAATGAATGGCAACATTATGTCTTTACTTTTAATAGTGGAGAAGGAATATTTTATAAAAATGGAGTACTAATAGGGTCAAAAACAGGTATGCAAGCCCCAGATGGAATTTGGAATCAATTTACTCTCAACCAAGCTGCCTTAACTACACTTACAAGTGCAATGCAAGTGGATGAGTTAAGGGTTTGGAATGTAACACGAACATCACAAGAAATAAACGCAAGCATGAACCACCAACTAGAAGGAAACGAAAGTGGACTAGTGGCATATTATAACTTTGATGAGAGAGTTGGAAACAATGTTGTAGATATTGCAGGTGGTGATTCTAATGGGACAATTGATGGAAATGTTACACGGCTTAACTTTTTAGGGGATGGGCCTAGTTTTGATGGTAGCACTTCATATGTATCAGTTCTTGCATCAACACCTATTAACATGTCTGGAAGTAGTAGTCTTACTGTTTCGGCTTGGATTCAAACAACAGCAACAACTGGTTTTATATATGAAAAACTAACACCAAATACAACAGGAGAATTTAATTACCTATTTAAATTAGATGGTACTGGGAAAGTAAAATTTGAAACAAATATAGAAGGTGCAACTTGGGTAAATCCAAATACATCTACAATAGCTGTTAATGATGGACTTTGGCACTATGTTACAGTAATTAAAGATGGAATAACAAATAAAATATATATTGACGGAGTGCTTAACAATACAGTAACCAATGATGTGTCTACTGCCACTACTAGTACTGCACCTATAACAATTGGTAGAGTAACAAGAGAAGCAGTAAAAGAATATTTTACTGGAAATATTAGTAATGTCTCTATTTGGAACAAAGCCTTAACGCAAAACGATATAAATAAAACAATGCATTCATCATTAGTTGGAAGTGAAATAGGATTAGTAGGTTATTGGCCACTAAATGAGGGCACAGGAACAATTGCATATGACAGAAGCATTAATACAAACAATGCAACAATAACAGGCGCAACATGGGTGGATACTGCACCAAAGATTCTAGGAGATAAACTCTACACAACAAGCGGACTAACAACTTTCAATAAACTAATTTTAGAAAACAATACAACAACACCAACTTACGCGTGGAATGGTGGTGTTCCAACATCAATTGACTTTAATAGCACAATGGGAACATTCACACATACCGCAACTGATATTAATGAGAGTTTTTCAATAGCAGGAAACCATGCTGGTACTGAATACAATGTAACTGTAAGAACAATAAACTACCCAGCAGTTGCATTTGTCTATCTAAACCTTAACTTAACAAATGTACAACTAATAGATCACAACATAACAAATATCCAAGTAATAGGTGAAGATGGAAATACAGAGAACTTTAATATTCCTAATGTAGTAAATATTGCTAATGGAACCAATACTTACACAGTTCCAGTATATAACCCAGATAATAACTTTTCAATAAGAGTAGATGTAAATGATACAGACTACTCTCAAAGCTATTACTATAACTTTGTAGATAAACATCTGTATGGCTCACAAGACTATAATCTCTCAAGTGACTTTAAACAAGAGATTAGCTTAATTAACAGTAGTTTCACAATTGATTCAAACTTATCTAACTATATTGCAGACATTGATTTTCATGTAGATTTTAGCGGTAGTACTACTTCACTTGCATACTCAACACTTCAAGGATTTATAAGTGATAATACAAATCAATTTATAGAAAACTTACCTTTTCAAACAGCTACATCTATTGGAACACTCGCATATGACTTTAATACTACAGTTAAACAGTACCATAAAGAGCAATCAGTAGTAGTTCGTTTAGAATCATCAATTGCAAATAATAGCTTATTAATTACACCGTTACTGAATGAGAACAATGCTTCGCATAATATAGGACCAACTGTTATTGCAGCTAACTTAGTTGACATAAATATAAGTATTAATGAGATTGGACCTATTAGTAATATTTTAATTTATAATCTAAATGGTAATTTAAAATCATACGCACTCCTTAAAGAGGAGTTCAATACCTCTGCTGTTAGTTTTACACTACCTGTTGTTCCAGGAGACTACTCAGTCCAAGCAATATATCGTGATGGCAATATAAGCTCTTATGACAATGCAACTAACCAATGGATTGATAGCTTAATTATTAATCCAGTATTTACTATAGGTGCAGATTTAATTTTACCTGTGTTAGATTCTAACTTTAGCTCTTTATTAATAGCTACTACACCACCTTCTAGCTCTTTATATGTTAAAGATATGTACCTGATTAAAAATTTCGAAGATTTGAATTTGACTTTTAGTGTATATGACATTAATGGTAGTGACATTAACATTAGCGTTGAATACAATACCTCAATTCTTGAGATTAATTCATCTTTTGGCCCACTTACTTATGTTACACAAGCAGAGTATGACACATCATATTTAACAGTGAAATCAATCGCAGATGTTGTAGGAACTTCACCTGTAAAAATAACATTTACAAACTCTAATTCTCTTTTTAATCTTGTAGAATTTAATGTGACGGTAGCTCCATATGGTACAAAAGTGGTTGCTGGATGGAATTTACTCTCTTTGCCAGTTAGCATAGATTTAAATTCGACTCTTCTACGCGATACTTTTGGACATGATGCAAACATTGAAAGATTGTATAAATATAATGGACGATGGAGTTATTGGGATAGCATAGTTGGATATGATACTAATGGAAACATGAATAAGTTTTCATCACTTCGTTCAACTGAAGGATTTTGGTTAAATGCTATTGCAGATACAAGTGCAGTTTATAACTTTGAGGGTAATGTAACAGATATAAATTCAAGCCAAAGAGTTTACCACTCAGGTTGGCACCTGATGGGCTTTAATGAAGACCATAACATTACCGATATACCAACAATAGTTTCAGAAAATAATGTAACAGGAATAGATAGCGTAGATTATGTTTATAGATATGAATATATAAATCGTACAGCACACTGGGAAGTGCATACACCAGACGTTAATCTTAGTGCATCTATAGATTCCACAATAGAACATACAGAAGATAATGTTAGCAGGTATGATGGTGTTTGGGTCTATGTTAGAAAAGTTTATTAAAGTATGGTGGTAAAAGTTGATTAGATTTATTTTGGGGCTATTTGTTTTTTCAGCACTTTTAGAAGCGGGGGTATACGCTATAAATATTGGAGTTTTTAATAAAAAATTTAATGCAGAAAAAATTTATAAACAGCTTGAAAATTTAGATGGTGTTAATGTTGGTAATTTAACTATTATAAAGCGTGAAAATCATGAAAATAGTTTTTTGTTACGTTCTCAAAATTATGAAACTTACAAAAAAGCTGAAGTTCAGAGAAAAGTTATTCAAAAACTTATTACAGATGCGTTTATTGTTGAACGTAAAAATTATGTCAAAGAGGTTAAAAAGGTTGAACCTGTAAAGATTGAGAGAAAAATTGTTGAGAACGTTTCTGAGCCTAAACCTGAACCTAAGCTTGTTAGTACGTCTAAAGTTAGTATGAATAGTGATGATAAAAAAGTTTTTCAAGAAGCAGTTTCTTATTTTAATGCAAAGAATTATAAAAAAAGTTTTGAGTTAATCTCAACAATATTTTTAAGACATTTAAGTGATGAGCAGATGAACTTTTATTTGGGGCGTAGTGCGTTTGAGCTTAAAATGTACGATATTGCCCTTAGTGCATATGAGCGTATCTTAATTGCAAAGCCTGATAATTTACGAACAAGACTTGAATCAGCTAGAACACTGTTTTATCTGAAAAGCTTTAAAGACTCTAAAAAAGAGTTTGCTTCTATTGCTAAGTTGGAGCTTTCGAAAAATGTGCGTGCAAATGTTGAACGTTATCTTGGATTGTTAAAAAAATTAACTCAGAAAAAGAGTTTAAGTGGAATGTTTATGGGTGGGGTATCGTATGATTCTAATGCAAATAATGGAGCATTAGAAAACTCTTATTACTTACCAATAATAAATGACACATTAGCATCAACAGTAGGTAATGGTGACACTGCACATCAAGAAGTTTTTATGTTAAATCATATTCGTTTGTTTGGTGAATCTGAAAAGTTTGCTCTTAAAAACTCTGTAATGATGTTCGCAAAAACTATGACAGATCAGAGTGATAAGAATGTTGTTTTAACAGGTTGGACACCATCTATTATCTATAAAACAAAAAAGGTAAGCGCTGAGTTAGCACTTGGTTACAACACAATGTGGTTCGGTTCAAATTCATATTTGAGTACATTGATGTTTAATCCTAAGTTTAATTATATAATAAATAAAACACTATCTATTTCAGCTCAATATAGATGGCAACGAAAGAAAAATGAAATATCTAAAAATAGCCAAAGAGATTCAAACGTCAAGGGTGCAAATATTGTTATGATTAAAAAGCTTCCATATGCAATGAGCTTATCTGCAAGTTATGGATTAGAAAAAGAGCGTAGGATTCGAGGGGCTCGTACAGATGTTAATCAAGATATTCGCTTATATTCACTTGGAATTAATAAAGCATGGGATAAGACATTATCTTTGAATATAGGTTATAATTTTCGTAATCCGAAATATAAAGAGATAGATAAAGCATTTTTTACAAAAAGAGAAGATAAGAGTAAAACATACTCAATTGGCTTTACAAAAAAGCTTGAAAAAACTTTGATTGTAAATGGTAAGTATGCAAGAATTAAAAACCTTTCAAACCAAGGTCCTTTTTCTTATGAAAAAGATATTGTTGGTTTAAATATTATTAAGCTATTTATTTAGGATGAAAGTCATGAAAACATTGATTCGTTTATTTTTTATTTTGACATTAAGTAGTGCTTTTTTGATGGCATCTATAGGTAAAATTGCTGCTCTTCGCGGGGAAGCAACAATTGAGAGAGCTAAGCAAGAGATTGCAGTATCAATGGGTATGGAGATAGAAAAAAACGATTTAATTCATACTAAGTTAAAAGCAAAGATTCAAATTATATTTAACGATAACACTATAATTACTATGGGTAAAAATGCAGACTTAGCAGTAAATGATTATCTGTATGATGAGCGAAAACCAAAAGCAGAGTTTAAAATGCTTAGCGGTGTATTTCGTACAGTAACTGGTAAGATTGGTAAAATCGCACCAAATAGGTTTAAAATTAAAACTAAAACTGCAACAATTGGAATTCGAGGTACTACTGTTGAAGTGAGTACTAGTGATGATGGTGATGCTGTAGGTTTTTCTGAAGGTCATGGTAGTGTAACGTCTGATGCAACTGGTGAGACAAAAGATGTCGGAACTGGACAGATGGTAACAGTTACACCTGATGGTAAAATGGGTGACGTAAAAGTACTTGATAAAAAAGCATTTTTAAATGACGATAAAAAAGAGAAGAAAGAGGCTAAGAAAGAGGACGCAAAAAAAGAGAAAAAAGATAAAAAGAAAGAGTCAAAAAAAGAGAAAAAGTCTGAGAAAAAAGCAGATAATAAAGAAGCAAAAGCTGATAAAAAATCATCTAAATCAGAAAACAAGCAAACAAAATCAGTTGAAAATAAAAATAAACCTGAAGTAAAAAAAACAGAGACTAAAAATGTGGTAAAAGAATCTAATAATAAAGCTTCAACAAGAATTATTGCTAAGGATGATGGTACCACTACTAATCAAAATAGTAAAACAGGTGGCAATGCACAAAATAGTTTGATAATAGATAATGTTTCTCCTAAAGAGACTAGAACTCCAGATGCTGGAGCAGGTATAGAAAATGAACCTGCTTCTCCTGAAGTTCTAAATGATGCCCCGGTAATTACAGCAACACCAAAAGTAGAGGTTCCACTTGATACTGTTGTCTCAGATATTGTAGGTCAAGGTGTTCAAGAGAATGTTGCAAGTTCAATTAGTTCTGCTTCATCATCAAGTGTGGCTGCATCATCAAGTGCGGCCGCGTCATCAAGTGCTGCCGCGTCATCAAGTGCTGCTGCATCATCAAGTGTGGCTGCGTCATCAAGTGCGGCTGCATCATCAAGTGCGGCTGCATCATCAAGTGTGGCTGCGTCATCAAGTGTGGCTGCATCATCAAGTGCGGCTGCATCATCAAGTGCGGCTGCATCATCAAGTGTGGTTGCGTCATCAAGTGCAGTTACATCCTCAAGTAGCTCCTCTTACTCTGCGGTAGTTGTTGCGCCTACAATTACTCCTGGTACAGTAGCAAAAACAGATAATTTTTTAGATATAGATTTAGGATATAACGTAACGGACAGTTCATTAGCACTATCATCTACAAATATAAATTCATATTACATTACAGGAGTTAATCCTGTTGTTACCATGCCAACGCAAGGGCAGATATCTTATGGTGGTTTAATTATTGGTGATAGTACAACAGGTGGTTTAGTTGATGATACAATAAGTGATTTCAATATAATATATGATTTTGGAAGTGCAACACCAATAAGTGGATATATGTATCTTGTTACAACTACTGGTGAATCTTGGGCTGTTGGTTTTAATAATGGTGCATCAACTTCAGCTACGGTTTTAGGTGTAAATAGTTTTGGTGAGACTGTTTCTGGTAATCTTAATGGAATTGTTCTTTATGGAAGTAATGCTCAAAGTATAGGTGGTAAATTTTCATTTACATCTACCTCAAGTGGTATTGATGGAGCATTCATTGGAAATGGAGCTAGTAGTTTTGAAAAAGTTATACCTGATTTTGTGGCAATAGATACAAAAGTTGTTAACTTTACTTATGGTGACTATTTGAGTTTAGGTTACTGGAATGATGGTACTGCAGATTTTGATACATGGGTTAATGGAGTTCTTACTGATGTATCTGAAGTTGAATTTTTAATAAACAATGCTGGATATAATATTTATGCATTAAATAGTAAAGTGATAGGTTTTACATCTACTGGAAATCCATTAACAAATGGTGTTATAAATTTAAATATTGATTTTGGATCAACAACACCACTCTCAGGAGGGATTAGTTTTAATACTACATTAGGAGCATGGAACGCTGATATTCCAGTTGGTGGTTTTTTAACGCCTAATGGTTTTGGAACTAACACATTTTCTGATGCTCAAAGTACCGGTATAACTGGTATTAGTGGCTTTTTAAACGGTTCGTTTTTTGGAACAGATGCAGCAGCGGTAGGAGGTGAGTTTGGGCTTACTGGAAAAGACATTAATAATGTTGAAGAGTCTGTTAAAGGTGTATTTGCTGCTGGTAAAGGTGGAGGTGGATGATGAAACCACGTTATCTAGTCCATACACTTTTTAGTATTCTAATGGCAGCGGGTCTTAGTAGTTTGTACCTATTTTTACCAAATTCATACCAGACTATTGACAATAGTTTGAGAGATTTAATGTTTTTATATCGTGGTGAAATTCCTCCAACTGGACAAGTGGCAATTATCGATTTAGATGAAAAAAGTTTAGAAGAGCTTGGTCAGTGGCCTTGGGAACGAACTATTATTGCTAAAATATTAGAAAATGCTACAGCTGCTGGTGCTGGCATTATCGGTTTCGATATTGTTTTTGCCGAAAAAGATAGGACATCTCCTGATGCTTTTGCTAAGCGTATGGGTTTAAATGTTTCAGACTTTCCAAATAATGATGAACTATTTGCTAAAACTATCGCACAAACTCCTACAATCATGGGTTATGTGATGGATATTGATGATGATGGAGCACAAGATTTTGAGCCTCCTCAGATTCCAGCTATTTTTGTAGAGCGTGGGCTTGTTGGAGATAGTTTTGTTGTTGAATCTAAAGGTGTTATTACCAATATTCCAGTTCTACAAGATAATGCATACTCAAGTGGTTTTTTTAATAATATTCCAGATGAATCAGGGATGATTAGAAGTGTTCCTATGGTTATGCGTTATGATGGTCAAATTTATCCATCACTCTCTTTTGAGATGTTACGTATTATTACTGAGAGTAATCGTGTAAATATCTATTATGGTGATAGTGGTGTTGATGGTGTTGAGTTAAATGACATCTATATTCCAACTGACCGTTATGGACGATTATTTGTAAATTTTAGAGGTAAAGCTAGAACATTTGATTACATATCTGCTGTAGACATTTACAATGGTACAGTTGATCCTCAGAGAATTAATGGGAAACTGTTACTTGTAGGAACATCAGCTGCTGGGCTACTCGATTTACGTTCAATTCCTTTTGACAATGTTTTCCCAGGGGTTGAAGTTCACGCAAATGTTTTAGATAATGTCTTAGCAGGAGATTTTCTTGCTCGTCCATCATGGGCGGAAGCTGCGGATGTTTTAATTATACTCTTTATTGTAATTTTGGGTGGACTAATCTTTACTTTTCTTTCAGCAGAGTGGATGGTTTTAGCAGTTTTTGGTGGAACTTATGGTTTGTTCCAGCTTATGTATTATATGCTTTTTACAGAGGGCATAATCTTAAATGTTCTTTTTCCTATATCTACTCTTATTTCAACTGCCGCTATGTCAGTTTTGATTAACTACTTCTTTGAAACTAGACTAAAAAATATTATTAAAGGAAAATTTGCGTCAAAAGTTTCTCCTCAGGTTATGGAAGATATTATTAAAAACACTGGAAGTGGAGATGATGCTTTTATTGCAAAAGAACATGAAATAAGTGTAACATTCTCAGATGTAAGAAACTTTACAAATATTTCTGAAGCTGCGGGAAGCGCACAGGTTCTTATTCATTTTTTAAATGAATATATGGATGAGATGACAAAAATAATTATGAAGTATGAAGGGACTGTTGATAAGTTTATAGGTGATGCAATTATGTCATACTGGAATGCTCCAGTAGTTGTTGAAAATCATGTTGAGAAAGCAGTTGATGCTACGCTAGAGCAAATTCATGCAGTATCTCCATTAAATGAAATAGTAAAAAAAGATGAACGTTTTAAACCGATATGTGACATGGCGCAAAGTCATGGTGTAGAACCTATCGAAATCGGAATAGGTATTAATGTTGGTGTAGCAATTATTGGAGAGATGGGAAGTAGTGGTAGAAGTGATTATACTGCTATTGGAGATCCTATTAACCTTGGAGCTCGTCTTGAGTCTTTATGTAAGTACTACAATTCAATGTGTAATATTTCAAACCATGTGAAAGAACGTATACCAAATGAGAAATATATTTTTAGATTTTTAGATCTTGTTACTGTAAAAGGACAATCTATTCCTGTTGAAATATGGCAAATACATGATTATGCCCAGTTACCTGATAAATGGGAAAATGATTTTTTATATAAAGTTTCAAAAGAAACATTACTTGAAGAGCTAAAGTATTATCATTCAGCAATTGAGTTATATAAAAACTCAAAATTCGAAGAGGCTTTAAAAATATTTAAAGAGATAGATGCAAATCCAGAAAAAACTAATAAGAATATATACAAAATGTATATAGAAAGATGTGAACATTATATAGAAGAACCTCCCGTTAATTTTAATGGTGTTTTTGTACATAAAACTAAAGGTTAAAGAAAAAAAGAGTAAAAACTTTGATGGGGGTTTATACATTTACAACAAAATAATGTTAAATTTGTTTTTTTTATAGTATTATAAGATACTTGAAAAAAGGAATAGGGTGAGCAATAGCATAAAAGTACTTGGTGCTTCTGGTAGCAAATCAAAAGGCTATGGAAGTACATCTTTTTTAATTAGTAATAAAATTGCTATTGATGCTGGTAACTTAATAGATACACTGGGTGAAGATATTACTCAGTTAGAACATGTTTTTTTAAGCCATTCGCATTTTGACCATATTGTAGATCTGCCTTTTATTATAGAATCATACTTTGAACATAGAACTGCCCCTATAACTTTTTATGGTCTACCTGAAACAATTGAAGCAGTTAAAGAGCATATATTTAACTGGACTATCTGGCCAAATTTTTGTGAAATAGATTTGCATGGTGAGAGAGATAAGTCTGTATATTTTGAAGTTTTAGAGTGTGATGATAGTATCACAATTGATGAATACACATTTAAAGCAGTAGCCTCAAACCATACAGTCCCAGCATGCGGTTATATAGTAACTCAAAATGAACGCTCTTTGTACATAAGTGGAGATACATATGTAAATGATGCCCTAGTTGATGAAGTTAATAGTAATCAAGCTATAAAAACACTTTTTATTGAGGTCTCGTTTCCATCTCGTATGTTTGCTCTTGCAAAAGATAGTAAACATTTAACACCTGAGTTGTTAATGGGTATGTTAATGGATATTGAGCGAGATGATTTGGTTATTTATGTGTATCATCTTAAACCTTTGTATCAACGTGAGATAACAGCAGAGCTGCAAAATTTTGCCATGCAGTCGCGTTGTGGAAAAATTCTTCAATCAGGAGATGTGCTAGAAGTATTTAATCCAGATGCGGAGTTAGTTGATAAGTGTTATAAAAATACAGGTGCACTTAAAGTTGGTGGTGATCATCTTGACAATCTTCTTAAAATTTCTATCGCACTCTCTGGTGAAAAAAATCTTGATAAACTTTTAGAGATGATTATAACCCAAGCAAAAGCATTTACAGGTGCTGATGGTGGGACACTTTATATCCGTTCAGATGATGCAAAACATTTAGCTTTTAAAGTTATTCAAACAGATTCATTAAACATTAAAATGGGTGGAACAGCTGATGCAATTGCTTGGCCACCACTTAGCCTATATGGTGAAGATGGTATGCCAAATAGGCAGATGGTAGCAGCTGTATGTGCAATAGATAAAAAACTTATTAATATCAAAGATGTATATGAAGCTGAAGAGTTTAATTTTGAAGGTACTAAAAAGTTTGATGAGAGTACTGGTTACAGGTCAAAATCTATGCTAGTAATCCCAATGAAAAATCATGAAGATGAACTTATTGGAGTACTTCAACTAATTAACAAAAATATCTGTGAAGAGACAACAGCTTTCACACATGATGATGAAAAAACAACTTTGGCACTCGCTTCTCAAGCTGCTATTGCTATTAATAACGTTATTTTAATAGATGAGCTTCAAAAACTTTTAGAAGCATTCATTACAAGTATTGCGAAGGCTATTGATACAAAGAGCGAATATACTGGAGGTCATATACGCCGTGTTGCTAAAGTTGCTGTAATGATTGCTCATGCTGTTCATGAGAGTACAGAGGGACCATATAAAGATGTTTTTTATTCTGAAGATGAGTTCCAGCAGATGCGAATGGCTGCATGGATGCATGATGTTGGTAAGATTGCAACTCCTGAGTATGTTGTAGATAAGGGGCAAAAACTAGAGACTATTTTTGATAGGATTCATATTGTTGTAGAGCGTTTTGAAGTGCTTAAACGTGATGTTAAGATAGCTATGATGCAACGCAAGATTGATGCTCTTGAAGCTGGCAAAGAGTTTGATGAAGAGAAAGAAAATGATGAACTAAAAGCTACACTTTGGCAACTAGAAGAGGACTTCGCCGCAATTGAGACCATGAATAAGGGTGGTGAATTTATGGCAGATGATAAAATAGAGAATTTAAATCGTATTGCAACTTATAGGTATGAGCGTGAGGGTGAAATGGTAGATCTGTTAAATGATGAAGAGATATATAACCTATCTATTCGAAAAGGTACACTTACAAATGAAGAGAGAGATAAAATTACAGATCATGCACGAATGTCTTTAGAGATGTTAAGTCCACTGCCTTTTCCTAAAAAGTACTCACGCATAGTAGATATTGCTTGTAATCACCATGAAAAGTTAAATGGAAAAGGGTATCCTCGTGGACTAACTGCAGATCAGTTGGGATTAGAAGATCGTATTATGGTTTTAGCAGATATTTTTGAAGCTCTAACAGCAGCAGATCGTCCTTATAAAGATGCTAAACCGATGTCAGAGGTTTTTAAAATTCTTTCATTTATGGTTAAAGATGAAGAGTTGGATCCTGAGTTAGTACGCTTTTTTGTAGATGCAAAACTACATGAAAAATATGCAGAGGAAGAGCTACAGCCAAATCAACTAGATGAGATAAAACTTCTATTTTGATTTATGATGTCATTATAATTGGTGGTGGGGCATCTGCTATGATGCTTAGTTCACTTTTAGATAAAAAATTAAAAGTTTGTATAGTTGAACAAAACCGCTCTTTAGGTGAGAAAGTTAGAATTAGTGGTGGTGGAAAGTGTAATATTACTAATCTCTATGTTAGTAGTGAAAACTACCTTGGAAATAATGAGTTTGTACAAAGAGTATTAGATAGATACAATAACAGTTGGTTATTAGAATATTTAGATGCACATTCACTTACGCCAATTTTAAAAAAAGATAACTGCTATTTTTGCAAAAACTCATCTTCTGAAATCTTAGATGTATTTCATATACAGATGCGAAATATAAAAAAGATTATGAATACAACAGTGCAAAAAGTTACAAAAAAAGAGAAACACTTTATTTTAAAAACAGATAAAGATGAGATTCGCTCTTCTAATTTAGTCATAGCAAGTGGTTCAAAAAGTTACCCTAGAATTGGTGGTAGCGATATTGGTTTAAATGTTGCAAAACATTTTGGACATCGTTTCAGTGAGTTTGAACCAGTACTAGTTGGTTTTACTGTGCAACCTGAGCAGTTTTGGTTTAAGAGTTTAACTGGAATCTCACTTGAAGCAACTGCAACAGTTGATGGTAGAACATTTAGCGGGGCTATACTTTTTACACATAAAGGT
>Ga0316206_1000757_pt1 | contig 36905 bp, 36 predicted proteins | sample 6monthpyrite_MG_FD_204942 | JGI IMG/M metagenome (GOLD analysis project Ga0316206, IMG submission 204942) | Microbial mat bacterial communities from mineral coupon in-situ incubated in ocean water Damariscotta River, Maine, United States -... | ecosystem: Environmental > Aquatic > Marine >...
CGCTAAAAAGCAGCGGACTGTCCCTGATGGTCATGTTCCTTAACAGGGCAACTGAGCATCGAGAAAAACAATTAACTAAACGTCCGCTTCTGGCTAATTGGAGTCATCACCTACTTCCAGTGCTCATATTCACAAACTCACCTTGACGGTATTGCAACCATTTTCTTTTGCCACAAACAAACCCATATCTGCTTTACGCATTAATGAAGGCAGGTCATCTTCTGCATCAGATACAATGGTTAAGCCAATACTTAAGGTAGAGTTCAAAACATTGTCTTTAAAGTTTACTTTGTTACTCGAAACCGCTACTCGAATTTTTTCAGCAACGTCTTTAGCGTGCATTAAATTGGTTTCATCTAATAGAATTACGAAACCATCATTTCCATACCGGCCTAATATATCCCGTTCACTCAAAAATGACATAATTACTTTTGAAGTCGATTTATATAATAATGCACCTGCATCTCTTCCCTGGCTATCGATAACCGAATCCAAATCATCAATTTCAATAATAATTAATGAGCACTCTCTGGGTCTGGATAATTTTTCAAAAACAGGTTTAACTTTGCTAACAAACTGGTCTCGGCTATATAATGTTAATTTCAAACTCGGAGTATCACTATTCAATCGTTTAATCTCTTCTTGCAAACGGGCTTGCCTGAGAGCAATCATGCTGTGAAAAACAATACTGGTGAAAAGCTTTACATCGTGTTCATCAAATATTAAATCATCCCTAAAAATGGTAACCAGGCCAACAACTTTATTATTTGACAGCACCGGCACATCAAGCCGGTGCACAGACTCAGCAACCTCGCTGGTTTCAACACCCAATCGGTTTTGTTTACTGAGGATTGACTCACGTAACGTAAAGAGCTTTTTTATTCTCTGATTTGTCCATTTTAGTGACTGGGCTTGAACATACTCTTCATCACCATAATCTGCTATTTTTTTGATGCTTTTATCTTGCAACATCCCTACTGCCGCAGCATCGAACTCCATCGCTCCATGTAAAAAAACCAACATGCTTTTAAATAATTGATCCACATCCGTTATGTTTTTTAATTCGCTATGTAGTTCTCTTAAAATCAACTCCCAGTCATGAGTGATAGAAGATTCATTTAAAGGTAGTGTATTTATATCCAACACCGGCTCAATTTTTTGCTCAACTGATTCAACCGGTAACAACAACTCTTTTTCTTCTGAATCATTAAAAGGGTCATAAAAATCGCCGGGATTAGTATCAGGCACTAAATCATGAACACTGCTCAAACCAATTGCAGAAAACACAGCACTCGAACCCAATAACAATGCCAGCGCCAGTAAATATATAATTTTTATATCCGTAAATAATAAAAGTACGGCTAGAAAAGTGACAACAGACGTAAGTGATAATATTAAATTGTATTTAAAATATCGGCCTAACCAGAATATAATAAAACACAAACCAATCAGATACATTGTATAAGACATACCCAGATATTGCGCTTCCACAATATTATTTACCTGACTCTGTAATTCTGCACTGACCGATAATATTGAATTCAAATAAACCACATAAGACCAGCTCATAAAAACAGACACAAAACCCAGTACGGGCGCACTTTTATTAAGGTAAACATGTTGAATTTTCGTGACTGAAAACAGTAGTACAACTGAAAATAGAATAGGTAGAATTTGCGCCGCAATTTTAATGTCAAAATAAACCGGCAAAGAAAACAGCCAACTAGTACCGACTATTGATACGGTTATTAAAACCAGTAATGCCAGACCTCTATTAATTTCCTGATCGAGTTCTTTATTTGAAATTTGCGCATTATTGTCATCTTCAATTTTAAACAATAGCCGCTCCCTTTATGCATTACCATTTTAGCTTTGAATGTTGTTTAAACCTCGCTGATTGTCTTTAATTAACAATACAGCGAGCATATTTTAATCTCAATTAGCCTAAACTTTAGCCTTTAACCTTTTGTAGACAGAACATGGGTTTCAATTCGCGCAATAATATCAACAGGCTCATCTACATTTCTAAATACGCCATCAAAGTTAGTCTGCATTTTTTTAGCGAATACCTGTTTATTTTTTTCACCGAATAACTGTGCTAGTGCATCAAGGTTTTCTCCACCCCCATTTGCAGCATCATGGCGGATGGCCACAAAACGCTTATTAACAAATTCATTTAACGTAACATCTGGAGTTACCGCATCAGAAGTTGAACTGGTACTCGATGAAAATTCAGTAAACGCGGCACAGGCTGACAAGTTTACAATGATTGCTGGAACAATTAGTACTTTAGTAAGTTTATTCATAATGACTCTCTTAAAAATGTATATCTAAATACGAACTTAAAAAACGGCTGAAATAGTTAATATCTCTTTAGCTATCTCTTAACTATAATAGTTGATTTTTGATATCTTGCCCGATGGCAATTTTATTGCCTTCCGGGTCATTTACAAAAAATTGTCTTATATAATACGCGGTGTCTTCTAATTGACCAACTTTAATTCCCTTAGCGGCCATAAACTGACGCTGAGCTGAAACATCGCTCGTATAAAAGTGCAAAACTATATTTGCTGATTGACTCTGTTCTCTTGAATTTGAATTTTTTTGTAACATCAGATAGGTGTTATCCGATTTAATATAAGCCCATTGCAGGCCGGCATCGGTTTGCGTTTTACTAATAACAATATAACGAAGGGCCTGCTGATAAAATTCCAGCGTCTGCTCTATATGCTGACACTGAATTACCGGAATAAGCCCTTCGAAATTCATTACCACTTCAGCAGAGCTGCACCCCAGGTAAATCCACCGCCAAACGCCTCTAACATAACGGTTTCACCTTCTTTGATTTTACCCGCTCTAACCGCAGTATCTAACGCTAAAGGTACAGATGCGGCGGAGGTATTGCCATGCATATCCACCGTTACCACCACATGGTCTGGATTTAACCCGAGCTTTTTACCGGTGGCATTAATTATACGAATATTTGCCTGATGAGGTACCAGCCAATTAATATCTGATTTTTGCATATTATTGGCTGCGAGTGTTTCATCTACAATACGCCCCAGGGTATTAACCGCCATTTTGAACACTTCATTGCCTTTCATGGTGATATGCGCTCCCTCTTCTCTAAAGCGCTGCTGATTTTTTGAGATACCATTAGGTACATTCAATAAGTGCTCGTATGCACCATCTGCATGCAAATGAGATGATAAAATTCCCGGGCTATCACTTTCTTCAACAATCACCGCACCCGCACCATCACCAAATAACACGCAGGTGCCTCGGTCATTCCAATCCAGAATTCGGGAAAGTGTTTCTGCGCCGATCACCAGTGCGCATTTAGCAGAACCGGCACGAATAAAGTTGTCGGCTATGCCCAATGCGTAAACAAAACCGGTACAGACCGCCTGCACATCAAAGGCTGCACAGCCATGAATATCGAGTTTTTTCTGTAATAAGCAGGCCACACTGGGAAACACCTGATCTGGCGTTGTGGTGGCAACAATAATTAAATCAATATCGTCTTTGGTTTTACCCGCCGCTTCCATCGCTTTAAGCGCTGCAAACTCTGCCAGATCACAGGTCGTTTGGTCATCTGCCGCTATGTGTCGCTGTTTAATGCCGGTACGATCCTGTATCCATTGATCGGTGGTATCCACGATTTTTTCAATGTCCGCATTCGTCATAATGCGTTCTGGTAAATAACTGCCGGTTCCGGTAATGCGCGCGTATTTCAAAATAATGCTCTTTTAATAAAAACTGCAAATTTTAATCAGCTTGTGAAAAACAACCTGATTAGGCGACTAACATGTAGCCGATGTTTTTTCTAATAACGCACCGAGACGACTTTCGATGCACTGGGGTACCGATTTTTCCACTTCTAGTATGGCCACATTAATGGCTTTAGAATAGGCATATTCATCGGCGCCGCCGTGACTTTTTATGGCTATTTTTTTCAGCCCTAACAAGCTGGCTCCATTATAACGTCGGTGATCAACGCGCTTTTTAAAGGCCTTTAAAACCGGCATTGCAATGAATGCGATGAGTTTGGTAAACAGGTTTCGCTTAAACTCTTCCTTCATAAACTGGCCAATCATTTTAGCAACGCCTTCTGTACTTTTCAGTGATATATTGCCCACAAATCCATCACAAACCACTACATCAACTGATCCGTTATAAATATCATCACCCTCTACAAAGCCGATATAATTCAAGTTACTATTTTGTAATAAAGGCTCAGCCGCTTTAACCTGTGCATTGCCCTTCATCGATTCTGAACCAATATTGAGCAAGCCAACCCGCGGGTTATCCACATTATCGACAGCGGATGCAGTAACAGAGCCCATGACAGCAAACTGAAACAGGTTGTCTTCACTGCAGTCTACATTTGCCCCGAGATCAAGCATGTGGGTGTGACCTTTCACATTGGGAAGCGTTGTCATAATAGCGGGACGATCTATGCCCCGTAGGGTTTTAAACACAAATTTGGAGGTGGCCATTAACGCGCCTGTATTGCCGGCACTCACCACTGCATCCGCCTTGCCTTCTTGCACCAGATTAATGGCGACTCGCATAGACGAGTCTTTCTTTTTTCTCAGGGCTAACGCGGGGGCTTCATCCATGGCCACCTGCTCAGAAGCATGCTGAACGGACAAACGATCTGATGTTTTAATATTTAGTCGTGAAAGCTGTACGTTGATTTTGTCTTCCAGCCCCACTAATATCAACTTCACGTCCTGGCGTTGTTTCAGGATGCGAGCTGCCGCTGCAACCGTAACCTCTGGGCCTATATCACCACCCATGGCATCAATAGCAATAATCGGGGATTCGAGCATAAAATCTCTATGTAATAGGTAAAAGTGAATTCGTTTAACAGCTTAGCTAAACGAGACGCCTATAACGCGCCATTTTTATAATGTGAAAACTGACTCGAATGCTCAATTTTACATGCGTGTATTGATTTACACGACTTACCATTACACAGCCGGTGATGATACACCGGCTTGTGTAATACCGCTAATTAGCTTTCGCTAGCATTAGATAAAATTTTGCGGCCTTTAAAGTAGCCATCTGGTGTTACGTGATGACGTAAGTGCGTTTCACCTGTAGTTTGATCTACAGACAGAGCAGCACCGGTGAGTGAATCATGTGAACGACGCATGCCACGTCGTGAACGTGTTTTACGGTTTTTTTGTACTGCCATTTCTTTCTCCAATAAATAGCACTATGTGCTATATAAAACAATAACTTAAATAAACTAATTAAAGTAGGTTAACTTAAAAAAAATACTAAAGTAAATCTTTTAGTACGGAAAACGGGTTTTCCTTTTCTTCAACTTTCTCTACTTCATTCTGTTGCTCTGTATTCTGCTTATGCAAATATTCAGAACAATCGAATTCGTGCATGGCCACCAGAGGCAGCGCCAATAACACCTCATCTTCCAGCATATCGGGTAGGTGATTATTATCATCTTCAAGCAGATAAGGCTCAAATTCTTCCGGTAATTTTGCGATATGCTCATCATTGAGCACCAGCCCTAACTTAAACCGGATATCCACTGAATGCGGCATCGCCTGCATACAGCGCTGACATTTTAGTTGCAGCTCTGATGTAATATGACCATCAATAAACGGAATTGGCCCCGCACGATCAAATTTCAACTCAACCGCTAAGTCCCCTTGATCTGATAGCAAAACCTCATTTAAGCGTTTTAACTGCTTAATGGGCAATTTTCCCTTAAGTTCAAAGCCAATTTTGGCTTTCTGGGCGAAATTCAGATGGACAGGTAGTGTCTGGTTCATAATAATCGCGCGATTCTATCTGTTAATCGCCCTGCTGTCAAAGAAATTCCCTTTATTTTCAAGGATTTCGGCTTAAATCACAAATGCGGGTTAGCATCAAAGCCTTAACGAAAAAGAAAACGCAAATGCACGTACGTAAACCTCAAAATACAGGATTCACTCCCGAATTAATTCCATATTATAACGCGTCTGTTTGCGGGCCTTCGTGCTTATTTAAGTTTTCTTTTTATTTATCTTTATAATAGTAACCTGAATAACTTCAATGATTTAATCAGACAAGGTAATATACTTTTTTAAATCAAATTTAATCATTCAAAACCATGAAACTCGTTTTAGCCTCAAGCTCCCCTTTTCGTAAAGCTCTGTTAGAAAAGTTACACCTGTCATTCGAAACCGATTCACCCGATATTGATGAAACACCTTTGAATGATGAAACCATTGAAAACATGGTTATGCGCTTATCTGAAGGCAAGGCTCGAGCACTGGCAAACAGGCACCCCAATGCCCTGATTATTGGCTCTGACCAAAGCGCAGCGTTAAATGGCAAGGTACTGCACAAGCCTGGTAATTATGAAGTAGCCTTCGAACAACTTAAAGCCGCATCCGGTCAGAGCATTACCTTTTATACCGGTTTATGTTTGCACAACAGCAGCAACGGTCAATCTGAAACCATCTGCGAACCGTTCGTTGTTACGTTTCGCAAGCTAACCGACAGTGAAATTGAAAACTATTTAAAACGCGAAGAGCCCTACAATTGTGCTGGCAGTTTTAAATCAGAAGCCCTGGGCATTAGCCTGTTTGAAAGCATGCGCGGCGACGACCCAAATACACTGATTGGCTTGCCGCTAATTCAACTTTGCCGAATGCTAAAAGCCAATGGCTTAGCCGTAATTTAAAACCCATAACTAAAGCCCCTAAATTAGCCCATACCCAGGCAAGAACATCTGCACAATACCTGCTACAATTTAGTCAATTATAAAAAACACCAAACTAAATGAGCCCACAAAACCCTCTCTGGCAAAACCTGTTTAAACATAAAGAAGATCGCACATCACAAGTTACTGAGATGTGGATGGACACTCCTCTGTTCGATAAAATCACTAAACGCGAATGTCGTGATCTGGTCAAAACCATGCATCCCCGATTTTACAAAAAAGGTGAAATGGTTTTTAACAGTGGCGATATCGGTGCCAGCATAGTTTTAATTCGCAGCGGCGCGATTGAAATCAAAGCCACAGAGAAACTACTCGCCGAGCTCACTTCCGGAGACTTCTTTGGTGAAGTTGCACTCATCATTGACGAACCGCGAACCGCGGATGCTATTGCCTGTGAAGACTCAGAGTTAATTTTCTTTTTACGCTCCGACCTAAAAGAATGGATAAAACGCTCACCCAAAAGTGGTGCACAATTTATGCTAAATATTGCCACAGTTTTAGCTGCACGACTCCGTCATACAAACATATTACTATCCATGCAAAACAGTTAAACTGAACCTTAATAAAAAATGCTACAAATACTCATACAGCATCCACTCAGTAAAACGTTTTTTGTGTTTAGCGTGATCTGTACTGTTCTTATTTTAATGGCCGTTTTGCTAGCACCACTACTCATACCCATTATTATTGCATTTACTTTGTATGCTTTATTAGAACCCATTTCAGCCATTTTCGAACGCCACGAATTATCGCGTAATGCGTCTTCTCTTAGCGTTTTACTCATTTTAGTTGCCATTGGGGCACTCAGTGTTTCCTTATTGCTTCCGCACTTGTCTATGCAACTTTCCACATTGCAATCGCAATTACCTGTGGTCTGGCAATCAATCACCACTATGGGAAATGATTTCAACCAGCATATTACAGCTTCTCTGAACCTTGATATTCAATCCAGTGGAATCAGTCAGCACTTTTTTAATCAGGTCGATAGCTGGGGAAAATCGGCATTAATAGAAGGCTCTAACTTACTTATCAGTCTTTCTGTTTTATTGGTACTGGTTCCCATTTTTACGTTTTTTCTGGTGCGTGATTTCCGATCCTTTAGAAATAATTTGCTCGATAAACTCCCCAACTCAAGCTTTGAAATGGGCTGGCTAATTTATTATCGCGTAGCGCATCAATTACAGGGATACATTCGCGGCATTATGATTCAATCTGCGATCATGTGTGTCATAACAACCATTGGATTTTATATTTTAGGTTTTGACTCGCCCTTTTTATTAGGTCTGGTTGCGGGCACGTTAAATCTTATCCCCTATGTGGGGCCTCTCCTTGCCATGGTGTTACCCGTACTACTTGCATTAGGCCATACGCCAGTAGAATTCTGGCTGGTCGGTGCGGCTGTTTCGGTTATTTTAATTGCTCAAATAATTGATAATGTTATTGTCATTCCCGCGGTAATCGCTAATGCCGTTAACCTGCATCCGTTGGTAGTGATTGTAGGCATTATTGTATTTGGAAATTTATTTGGCTTTATAGGAATGGTGGTCGCGATACCCGTAATATCGACATTGAATATTATTTTCTGCGGCTTACATCAGGGAATTAAAACTCGTTATAATTTGAAATTAAAATCGTCTAATTAATTATAAGTATGAGTTATTAACTAGAGACACTATTTTTTACGAGTAATCTTCATCGTATTACCTTCTTTCTCAACCTTCATTCTGTTCAAAAAAGTCATTCCCAACAATACTTGTCTGGGGTAATTCCCCTCAACAACAACGCCTCTCACATTACGCTCAAGCAACCCGCCTAAGCGTACCGTTTTAAGTTGAATCTCCCAGGCTTTAGCAATACCTGAGGCCGTGCTAGTGCGAGTCGGTGTACCCTCAAGCTGATACTGAATACCTAACTTACGTGCATCTTTTTCGCTCATCGCAACCGATGTGGCCCCAGTATCGACAAGAAATTTTACTGAGTGCCCATTAATACTACCAAAACTACTGAACATACCGTACTTATCAATGATAAGTTGTTCGGTAATTTCCTCACGTTTTTTAAAGCTGGTACCAATAGTGGTGCCCATCTGATAGTTTTTTTGTTGTCCATTTATTTCAAGAATGGCTGTTTTAGTATTTGAAGAAATTAACTTTACACCGTCTTTTTCAACGCCATTTTTTAGGGTTTCCCGATTACCGTTAATTAACAATACAACCATGCCGGGCATTAAGGCCTGAACTTCAATTTGCATATCATCTTTTGCATTAATAGACATAGATAACAACGCAAAGCCCAAAAGAACAAACGATTTAATAATTTTCATAATAACCATTAAATAAAATTAATAATAGCGTGCAGGCAAACAAAAGCAAACACGCCCGCCAGAACATCATCAAACATAATACCAAAGCCACCGTGAATATTTTCATCCACCCATGATATCGGCCAGGGTTTTAAAATATCAAAAAACCGAAACAGCACAAAGCCCGCTGCTATCCATAACCAGTCAAATGGAACCGCGATCATAGTTATAAAATAACCCGCGATTTCATCAATCACAATACCTGAATGATCATGCACACCTAACGCTTTGCTGGTGTAGTAACATAAATAAATACCCGCAAAGGTAACAATGCATGTTATCAATAAATAAGCCTCTAAACTCAGTTGGCTTATTAACAAATACAGCGGAATTGCAGCGAGCGTTCCAAATGTACCCGGCGCCTTTGGCATGAGCCCAGAACCAAAACCAAGAGACACAAAATGCAGTGGATTTTTCAGATATGAGGCCGGAATTTTAATATTATTTTTCATTTAAAATGATTGTATCCTGTGTGATCTAACGACATTAACGTTTCATTATGCAAGCACTTAATACCCGGTTCATCTATGATTTTACCAATACAAAAAATATCAATGTTATGTGATTCCATCATATCCTGCATTTGCGCATACTGCTGATCAGCGCAGGTAAAGCATAATTCATAATCATCACCACCAGTTAAAATACTTTGCCAGTCTATATGGCCACCAATTTGAGCGCCTGGTAGATTACCATAATAATTTAACGCGGCTTGCGACAAAGGAATTTGCTGCAGGTTGATCAATGCCCCCACACTACTGGCTTCACAAATATGATTTAAATCCGCCAACAATCCATCTGATATATCTATCGCAGCGCCAGAAAAGCTCGTTAATAACTGTCCTGCTTTTATTCTTGGAACCGGTCGGTTAAGGCGTTTTATACACTCGGATTTGTTATTATCCGTAAAAAGTGGCTGACTTTTTAGCTGATTAAAAACGGCCTTAAGCCCGATGGACGCATCACCTATATTGCCGGTAACAAATATGGAATCGCCAACTTTTGCCTGACTTCTTTTTAATGCGCGGCTTGCATCAACAAATCCTGTAATATTAACCGTAATACTCAGGGGGCCCTGTGTAGTATCACCGCCAATGAGTGCTAGATTAAATTGCCTGGCCAACTGATTAAAGCCATGCATAAATTGTTTCAACCAGCTTTCATCTGCCTGTGGCAAACTAATTGCCAGACTTACCCACGCAGGCTCGGCCCCCATGGCCGCAAGATCACTTAAATTAACCGCTAGCGATTTGTAACCAATATCTTCAGCGCAGGTTGATTGTGGAAAATGTACACCACTGATTAGCGTATCTGTGGATATGGCTAACGCTTTACCTGGCGGTGTTGACAGTATTGCGCAGTCATCACCAATGCCAACTAAAACATCATCACGTTTTATAGTAGTGGGTTTAAAAAATTGATTGATAAGATCAAATTCTGGCACTATCAATAACGCTTAAACTTCGGCTCGCATATGTGGAAATAAAATCACATCACGAATGGACGGTGCATCGGTTAATAACATAACCAGTCTATCAATACCAATTCCCTCACCGGCGGTTGGAGGCAGTCCATGCTCCAGTGCTCGAATATAATCCGCATCATAATGCATGGCTTCATCATCACCCGCGTCTTTGTCCGCAACTTGCTGCTTAAATCTTTCTGCCTGATCTTCCGCATCATTTAATTCTGAGAAACCATTGGCTATTTCACGCCCGCCCACGAAAAATTCAAAACGATCCGTTATAAATTCATTAGCGTCATTGCGTCGGGCTAGTGGCGAAACTTCCGTAGGATATTCCGTTATGAAAGTTGGGTCCATCAAACGGTGTTCAACGGTTTTCTCAAAAATTTCAATTTGAATTTTCCCTAAACCATAAGAGTCTTTTAACGAAATCTGCAGACTCTCAGCCACTTTTGTTGCCGCTTCAATTGTATTGATATTCTCAGCGCTTAAATCCGGATTGAAATGCAATATTGAATCAAAAACAGACATGCGCTCAAACTTTCTACCAAAATCATAAACATCGCCCTGGTACTGAACTTTTTCATTACCCACAACATCTTTAGCCAGCCCATGTAACAGCGCTTCGGTAATATCCATTAAATCATTATAATCGGCATACGACTGATAAAATTCCAACATGGTAAATTCAGGATTATGACGCGTTGATACACCTTCGTTTCTGAAGTTACGATTTATCTCAAACACTTTTTCAAAGCCGCCAACCACTAACCGTTTTAAATAAAGCTCGGGGGCAATACGCATAAACATAGGCATATCTAATGCATTATGAAATGTTTCAAATGGACGTGCAGTTGCACCACCGGGAATACCCTGCAGCATAGGGGTTTCAACATCCATAAATCCGCGATCTTCAAAAAAACGACGAATATAAGAAACAATTTTGGAGCGCAACTGAAATGTATGTCGCACCTCTTCATTCATGACTAAATCAACATAGCGTTGACGATAACGGGTTTCCTGATCTGACAGACCATGAAACTTTTCGGGTAACGGGCGTAATGATTTAGTGAGTAATTTTATGTTGCTTAACTTAACTGAAAGCTCATCAGTTTTAGTTTTAAACAAAACACCTTCAGCACCCACAATATCGCCGACATCCCATTTTTTAAAACCCTCGTTATATAAACCTTCGGGTAAGGAATCACGCTGCAAAAACAATTGAACTCTGCCGGACATATCCTGTAACTGTGCAAAGCTGGCTTTACCCATGATGCGTTTAGCCATCATACGACCAGCCACTTTAACGCTAACATTTAATGCTTCTAGCTCTTCTTTTGTTTTTCCATTATATTGTGCGTGTAATTCGTTGGCTAAATTGTCGCGACGAAAATCGTTAGGAAAGGCATTGCCGTTTTCACGCATCAACGTTAATTTTTCACGGCGTTGTGCAATGAGTTTATTTTCATCTAGCTGAATGTCTTCTGCTTTATTTTCTTCTGGTTTATTTTTGTCAGTCATAATATTTTGTATTTTCAGTAAATTAATTGAATAATTATTTATATTTTATCGTCATCTGTGCATCGCAGTGATGACGAAATAATGTCGTTACAAACCGGATTTCAAACTGGCCTCGATAAACATATCGATTCCGCCATCTAATACTGCCTGGGTATTTCCGGTTTCAACATTGGTACGTAAATCTTTTATGCGAGATGAGTCTAATACATACGAGCGTATCTGACTGCCCCAGCCAATATCCGATTTATTATCTTCCACCACCTGTTGATCACCACTGCGTTTTTGCAATTCCAGCTCATATAATTTTGCTTTTAATTGCTTCATCGCGCTGGCTTTATTTTTATGTTGCGAGCGGTCATTCTGACACTGCACAACTACATTTGTAGGCATATGAGTGATACGCACCGCCGACTCTGTTTTGTTAACGTGCTGTCCACCCGCACCGGATGCCCGGTAGGTATCAATACGTAAATCCGCCGGATTGATATCAATATCGATATTATCATCCACTTCGGGAGAAACGAATACCGCAGCGAAAGAAGTGTGACGCCGGCTACCCGAATCAAACGGTGATTTTCTCACTAATCGGTGTACGCCGGTTTCGGTGCGCAACCAGCCATAAGCATACTCGCCCTGAAAACTGATCGTTGCGCCTTTTATGCCGGCAACATCACCGGCGGTCACTTCCAATAATTCTGTTTTAAACCCGTGGGCTTCACCCCAGCGTAAATACATTCGCAAGATCATTTCAGCCCAGTCCTGTGCTTCGGTTCCTCCGGAGCCGGACTGGATATCTAAAAAGGCATTATTCGCGTCCATTTCGCCCGAAAACATACGACGAAACTCCAGCGCTTCAATCTGCTTTTGCATGTCATGCAGATCATCTGCGACAGATTGAACGCCTTCATCGTCGTTTTCTTCGACGGACATTTCAAGTAATTCCGACGCATCCGATAAGCCATTATCTAAATTAACAATGGTCAATACGATCGCTTCAAGACGTGATCGTTCTTTGCCTAATTGCTGAGCACGCGCCTGATCATTCCAGACATCGGGCTGTTCTAACTCCCGAGCGATTTCATCCAGCTCTTCTTTGCGGGTATCGAAGTCAAAGATACCCCCGAAGATCATCACGGCGGGAGGATAAATCAGTAATGAGGTTTTGAATGGGGTTAATTTCTAACATAAATAGGGGGTGTTTTTAACAACTAGGAAAGCGCGCTATATTACCTTAAATTGGGGGTTTCATCTATAGGCTGGTTGAGACCCTGCCTATTAACTACTGACAGCTATTGGTTTACCTTCTCTGGCTTACCCTCTCTGGCTTACCCTCTCTGGTTTACCTTTCTTTTGATCTTTTTTCTTCTTGGCGACATCATTACGCAAATACACTGGCTGTGCCTGTGCCGCGACCACCATTTCGCCTCGCTGAAAAGCATCCGCGGCTAATTTAACGATTGTCGTTGAACGGGGGAAATAGTCCTTATAGATCTGAGTCATTTGATGCCCCAAATGCTCATCAAGTAACTCAGCATAACTCTCCCAGGCTGATCCCGCCCCGCACCACCGGGCTGACAACTGGGCTGATATATTTTCATCCAGCACCACCAACTGCGGTGATGAAACGCTTTCTTCACCGCTTAATACCATTAAATTATTTTCATTTAATTGATAACATCCCCAATACATTTCACCCATTCGCGCATCAATGCCGGCGAGCACCTGTTTTTGTTGATGCTGGTCATGCGCGAGTTGTGCAATAGACGCCAGCGTAGAAATCGGGATAACCGGCAAATCACTGGCAAACGCCAGACCTTGAATAATGCCGGTGGAAATTCGCACACCGGTAAATGAACCCGGGCCCCGACCAAAGGCCAGTGCATCCAGATTAGATATTTTAAGTTGCGCATCCGTAAGCAATGACTCAATCATTTTTAAAATTAACTGGGTATGCTCTCTTGGGGCTAGCTGATATTTTTCGGTGATAATACCATCAATATATAGGGCAGCTGAACACGCTTCGGTTGCGGTATCAATCGCTAAAATTTTTGCAGCGATTTTCATCAGACGTCTTCGGTCCGGCTTTTATCCGTCTGGTTTTTATCCGTTTGGTCTTCATCAATCTGGCTGTCATCAAACCATGACTCATAAAATGCCACCACATCTTCAATGCGCTTACTTTGCGGCATATCCGGTAAGCTTTCGATAAAGACCTTGCCATAGCGTTTAGTTTTTAAACGGTTGTCGCCTATCATTAAAACTCCGTAATCCTTCATATCACGAATTAAGCGCCCCGCTCCCTGCTTTAACGCAATCACCGCCTGCGGTAACTGATAATCCATAAACGGATTACCACCAAGTTTTCGAATACCATCCAGGCGCGCCTGCATGACAGGATCACCGGGTGATGCAAATGGTAATTTATCGATAATAACGCAAGATAACGCCTCGCCCCTCACGTCAACCCCTTCCCAGAAACTACTGGTGCCGAGTAATACCGCATTACCTAATTCACGAAATTTTTCTAACAGTTGATGCTTGGGTAAACTGCCCTGAATTAAAATAGGGTAATCCACTTTTCGGTGCAACAGTTTTGCCGCTTCATTCAATGCGCGGTAACTGGTAAACAATAAAAATGCACGGCCTCTACTGGCTAATAAAACCGGCACGGCTTGCTCAATTAATTTTTCGGTATAATCAAAACTGGAAGGCTCAGGCAAGGTATCCGGTAAGAACAGTAGTGATTGCTGCTGATAATCAAACGGACTATTCCAGTTGCCTTTTTCGTATTCTTCTAAACCTAAACGTTGCGCGAAGTGATCAAAGTCATGACCCACCTCCAGGGTGGCTGAAGTAAAAATCCAGCTACCGGGCAAAGCATCCCGCTGTTGTTTAAATAATGCAGCAATATCGATTGGAGTAGAGTGCAACACAAAACCTTTGCTGAACGTTTCATACCAGTAAATCGACATAGCCTCATCATTCGCATCTTCACCATAAGATTTAAAACTTTGATAAAGCTCCAGGCACCTGACAGCGCACTGCTCTAAGCCCTTTCCCCTGTCCGCATTATTCTGCAAAATATCCGTTAAGTCTTCAAAATCACTGAGCAAGATGTTTTTAGCTTTTTGCAAAGCCGGCTTATATTTTATTTTTGCCCAACCATCGCGTTGATTATCAATACCTAACGCCAGGCGAAATTGTGCCATACTGGTTTTTAACTGATCGCAGGCATCACGAATATCAATGGCTTCCGGTGCATCCTTAATTTGCTCTGCAATACAATCGCCAATTAAATTATTAATTTGACGACTACTACAGCCCTTACCAAAAAAGCGCGACGCTACCTCTGGCAACTGATGCGCTTCATCAATAATAAAGGTTTCCGCTGCCGGTAATAATTCACCAAAGCCTTCTTCTTTAATCGCCATGTCAGCCAGTAAAAGATGGTGATTCACGACGACAATATCTGCTTCCTGTGCATCGCGCCTCGCTTTTACCACATAACAGTTTGACCAGTCAGCGCATTCACTGCCTAAACAATTATCCGCCGTAGAAGTGACAATTGGCCAGACCCGTGCATCTTCAGAAATTTCTGACATTTCTGATTTGTCGCCACTGTGAGTTGCTTTAGACCATTGTTTAATGCGCGACAAATGATCTTGAGTTTCACGTGTTAAAAATGTTTGTTGATGCGCAATACCTAAACGATAAATACACAGATAATTAGCACGACCTTTTAACAGCGCACAAGGCAAATCAACTTTAAGGGCTTTTTTAACCAGTGGAATATCTGCATGAAATAACTGATCTTGCAAATGGCGCGTGCCGGTGGAAATAATGACTTTACGATCTGACAGAATAGCCGGCACTAAATAGGCGAAGGTTTTACCAATGCCGGTACCCGCCTCAGCAATTAAAACTTTTTTCTTTGCAATGATTTTTTCAATTGCAGCACTCAATGCCTGCTGACCGGCACGTGCGGTAAACCCATCTAATAATTCTGCAAACGCACCCTGGTCACTTAATAAATCAGCTGAGTTGCTCAGCTGTGATTCACTCTTTATCGATGCACTCAATTGCTTGACTCCATCGGTTTGCCCGAAATAATATTATCGTTAAAGTCTTTTAATGCCATATTATTTTTCAGCACGCTATTTGAACGTTTCGCATGCTGCCTGGCCTGTTCCAGTTTGCCTTGATCTAAATACACCTGCGCCATGCGAGACCACACTTCAGGCAGCCGCGGATCAATCCGCACCGCTCTTTCTAACGTGGCCAAAGCTGCGCTTAAATCATGTTTAAAATATTGCTCGTCAGATTGATTAATCAGGGCAATAATCACCTCCGGCAAATGCGGATTATTCACCATCGGTAACATACGCTGGGCAGAATCAACCGCAGTGTGTTTAGGTTGCACACATCCCCCCATTGCCAACAGTACAATTAAAATCGCACTTAAAAACAGCCCTGGCTTTATTTGAAGAAACGTTTGATTTGTTCGATGATTCCTGCTGATTTGCATGCGGCTTTCTCTGTTGGCTCAGACCCTTGAATAAAGGGTAATTCTACCGCACCTAGACAATTTTTTTCAGATAAACCACCGGTTTTCTCATCAATCCACACTTTATTTATACCGGCAGGGGGTTCCAGTGAAAAACTGTTTATTCCACCGTTATCTTCCTGGCGTTGGAAAAAATCCGTCCACAACCTGAGCGCACCGGATGATCCCGTTAAACCGGTGCTGGTATTATCATCACGGCCAATCCAGACCACTGCCAACTGCTCATTAGTGAATCCTGCGAACCAGCTATCGCGCAAATCATCAGTTGTGCCGGTTTTACCTGCCACAGTTAAAGGCAAATTTTTAGCCAGGGATTTAGCGGTGCCGGTTTGCGTAACCTGGTGCAAGGAGTGATTAATCAAATAAATGGCTTTTTCATCAATGGCTTTATTCGATTTTAACGGATAACGTTTAAGTGGCCTACCCTCTTTATTTAGCACCTCACGAATCACTTTTAAGGGCACATTAAAACCATTGGCAGCAAATGTCTGGTACATATTTGCCACATCAAACGGAGACAAATTAAATGCCCCTAACGTCATTGAGGGATATGCAGGTATATTGCGAGTGACCCCAAGGTTTTGCAGTGCGTCTGAAATATCTGCGAGACCGACTTCCAGTCCCAGGCGCACGGTCGGCACATTACGGGATTTTTCCAGGGCCTTATGCAATAAAATATTGCCGCTGAACTTTTTATCATAATTTTGCGGAGACCACGTATCATCTCTTGTGGTTTTAATATGCAACGGCGAGTCATCTAAAACGCTCGCTAATGTATAGTTTTGTGGTTGCTGTAATGCGGTTAAATAAATAGCCGGTTTAATTAACGAACCAATCTGGCGCACCGCATCAAGGGAGCGATTAAAGCCCGGGAAACTCGGCTGGCGATCAGATACCATTGCCTGTATTTCACCCTGCTGACTCGATGCTACAATAAATGCGGTTTGCAAATTTTCGACTTTATTATTTGACTTCTCCAACTGTGAAATCACCCGCAGTACACTAGCTTCAGCTTGCGCCTGAATTTGCGGGTCTATACTGGTAAACACGTTTAACCCGGAGGACTTTAAATCATCTTCATCATAATCACTTTGTAACTGGCGTTTAACCAGTTCAATTAATGCGGGAAAACGATTCGACGAAAACCGTGGTTTATTTGCCAGCCCTAAATCTAACGCACGGTATTTATTAAACTGTGCCTGACTCAAAGCTCCCCGCTCAAGCATGAGCTTTAAAACCTGGTTGCGTCGTTCGACGGCTCTTGTCTTGTGACGTCGCGGCGCATACCACGAAGGCCCTTTAACTAAACCCACCAGCAATGCCATTTGATCACGTCTTAATTTTTTTAATGAACTGGCAAAATAATATTGGCTAGCTAATTCAAATCCGTGAATTTGTTGAGCGCCGTTTTGTCCCAGATAGACTTCGTTTATATAGGTTTCCAGTATGACGGATTTGTCGTAATTAATTTCTACTAACAAAGCCATTAAGGCCTCATTGATTTTTCGCGTTAAGGTTCGCTCAGGCGAAAGAAATAAATTTTTAACCAGTTGCTGAGTTAACGTACTCCCACCCTGCACCGTGCCACCTGCGACTACATTCGCTAACAGGGCACGTAAAATAGAGCGCGGATCAATTCCCCAATGCTGATAAAATCGACGATCTTCAACCGCCAACAAGGCTAAGACTAAATCATCAGGCACTTCATCGAGTTTAATTAACTGTCGCTCCTGTTGAGTTGCGGGATAGATACCCGCTATCTTCACTGGATCTAATCTAAATAATGCCAGGCTTTCATCTGAGTATAATTTGTGTAAAGCGCTCAGCTTATTATTAACAATACTTAAACGAATACCCTGTGATTTTTGCTGTCCATCCCAAAATGTGAAGTCTCGGCTAATTATTTCAAAATGCGCATTATTTAAGACTCGAAACTGCCCGGCTTTTGTCGGCCTGTTTTTTACTTGCGTATACTCAAGCTGTTTTAATTCTGACTGCAGTTGTTGAACGGTTAAATATTTTCCCTGATATAGCTCTAATGGACGTGCATACACATGCGATGGTAATGACCAGATTCGCCCCGACATTTTATCGGTAATTTTAATATTTAAATAAAACAGGTAGCCTGAAAATATAATGCTCAACACGAATAGCCCCAATAAGCTGTATCGGTTAAACAAAATCCGTGAAAGACTCACGCTATTTTTTTTAGCTTTATTGTTTTTTTTCTTATTTGGTGGCTTCTTTTTAGCCCGTTTCTTATTAGGTGGCGTCTTTTTAGAAGACTTCTTTTTAGAGTATTCCTTTTTAGAATATTTTTGGCGAGGTTTGGTTTTGGGTGTAGATTTAGGTTTAGAATGGGTCATAATTGTTATAAATGAATAATATACTCGTATTTAATATTTTTGATCCTGAATAAAAAAGGGCATCAAAGATGCCCTTTATGAATATGAATTATATCAGGTGTTATCGACAGGTTGAAAGAAATCGTGCAGATTTACCTTTACAGGGATCAGACTGATAAGAGGTATCTGTTTTTTCTTTTTTGGCCGGCTTATCTTTTTTGACCTGTTTTTCTTTTGCGGCATTGCTAGCCACTTCCGCCTCGAGTATTTTTCTCTCTTTTTCTAAGCGTAATTTTTCTTCTTCCCGTATTTTCCGTTCAAATTCCACCCGCCGACGATGTTCAGCCGCTTTTTTTGATTCTGCATTTTGAGTTGATTTGCGCTTGGCATTCTGCTCTTTACGCTTTTTGCTTGCCTCTTTTTTACTAGCCTCTTTTCTTCTGGCTTCATTTCTCCTGGCTTCTTTTTTCCTGGCCTCTTTTTTCTTAGCCGCCTTTATACGAGCTTCTTCAGCTTTTCGTTTTTGAGCCTCCGCCGTTGCCGCGGCTCTTTTACTAGCCTGTCGATCCTTGACTGCCGCTAGCTCCTCTTCAACGGCGTTTACTTCGCGTTCTGCTTCTACAATACCGTTAAACGTGGCTTTATTTAGCCAGGTTAATGCATTGTTTAAACTTTTGGGCACCCCAACACCCGCAGCATACATTTTGCCTAAAAAATACTGTGCTTCTGCACGCCCCGTTGCGGCTTCATGGCGTAATGACCCAAGCTGGGATTTATTAAGATCATTAAGTCCATAGGATTGAATATCAATAAACAACAGTTTATAAGCCGATTTTTTATGCCCCTTCGCCGCCGATTTTTCAAACCAGTGCAGGGCTTTGGTTTTATTTTCTTTGACCCCTGTGCCCATCTCATACATTTCGCCCACAATATACTGAGCTTCAGGATTACCCTGCTCAGCCAGCTTCGACTGAAAACGAAAGAGTCCTGCAGATACATCTGAAACAACCACTGGCTCCTCTGCATTGGCAAATGACGGCACACCGAGAGACAGGGCTAATACTAAAGATAAAAAAATTCGCATCATTACAACCACGTTATGTATTGTATACGTTGAATTATAGTTCTTGTTTGTTACAGTCAGAAAACGGTCTATTGCCGAATGACCTGAACTGAATTGAACGTCATAGTCCGATGATTCAGCCCCGTTAGTTAGGGCTGAATATTATAATCACTAGAATATGACATCAATGGCAACACTGATGAGTTGTGTGGTGTCGTCTTCAAACGCATTTCCGTTTGGAACGTCTTCCAGGTCAAAACTTGAAAATAAACCCGGGTTGAAAGGCTCGTCTTCTAGCGAAATTTGAGCGTATTCCATTTTTAGTGCAGCGCTATCATTTAACTCATAGCGCAAACCCAAAGTCACGGTTTCCTGACGGGCACCTTGAGTATGAGTATTTGGTGGACCCGCGGGATCTGAGTCTATCGACGCAAAGGTTAAGTGAGGTAGAAATTTACCCATACGGTAACCTAATGTTACATAATACCCATCCTGATCCGCAAATAAAGCATCAAATGGAAGGTCATTAACATCTGCAATTAGGTTGCTATCCGCTTCTATATCTCGAGTTGTAAATTCTGCATAACCCACAAAATTCGCCACATCCCATGACAAACTCGCAACGGACAATTCAGCTGTACCTGTACTATTTAAAGAACCCCCAGATGCTCTTTCACCCACGGTTGAAACATCGGTCTGAAAAGAACTTACTTGTACAGTGAAGTAACGATTTTCTAATCGTAGCGCCACACCTATATAATTATCAGCAAAGAAATTAGCAGGCTGCCCCGGCACGCCCTCTGTATTTGAACCAAAATAAGGCTGAATACCTAAATTCATGCCACCAATATCGGCTTGATACAACACTTCCACACCGATAATACTGTCGACCGGCATATTACTATAGGCTTCTGCGGGGGGGCGAATCCAGGGGTAGGCATAGCCCACTTCAAGGTAATCTGAAATCAGAAAAACCGGCTGTTTGATACGCCCGGCCCGTAACATGGTAGATTCTGATGCGGCATAATCGAGATAGGCCCATTCCACATCCATGCTGTAATTATCATCTTCGGCAGAGGCTAATATCTGTGCCACCACCTGCATATCTTCGGCAACATCAGCTGTAACCTGTAAACCGAATTTTGAATCTTGTAAAAAAGTCACATCATCGGTAATTTCTTCAAGATAAACGAGCTTTTTACCGTTTGTTTGTTCCTGGTCATGAACCGAAAAACCCGCTGTTAAAAAACCATCAAATTCAATCGCCTGAGCCTGGTAACTTAATGCTGATATCCCTATTAAAGTTGAAAATAGTAAAAACTTTTTCATTCTATAACCTCATAATTGGTTAATTAGTTATGTGGGTAAACGGGTATTTAGATAAATACCGTATACTTTTGAAATTATTATAATATTTGCAAATATAATTAATAAATGTCATCTGGTCAAATTAGCATTTATTAATATAATCAAATAAAATCAAAATATAACAGGTCATATTAAAAATATATTTTAACAAACCGCACTATACATTTGATTTTGTTGAATAAAATCATTTTATTTGTGTCTAGAATGTTCTCGAGTTTTTTGTGTGCTTTTTTTACGAATGTTTTTCTTAAAGGGGACTTTGCCCTGTTTAGTAGACGGCCTACGAGGATTAGAGCGCTTGGCGTAAGGGTTATCGCTGGTTTTAAACTCCATTCTCATGGGCGTGCCGGTGAGCTTCATGGCTTCGATAAAGTGATTCATTAAGTAGCGCGCATACGATTTAGGCAGCAAATCAGTTTGGTTACCATGCACCACGACAATCGGTGGGTTTTTACCCCCCTGATGCGCATAGCGTAATTTAATCCGTCGACCTCGCACCGTGGGTGGCTGATGTCCCTGCACCGCATTATCTAAAATGCGTGTTAGCTCAGAGGTGGGCATATTCTTCATCGCAGACGAGTATGCCTGATTTATTGCGTTATACAGCAAGCCAACATTGGAGCCGTGCAATGCCGAGATAAAATAAATTTTAGCGAATTGCACAAAGCTTAAACGTCGTTCAAGCTCCTCTTTAATTTGCTCTTTCTGATACTGCTCCATGCCATCCCATTTATTAATGGCGATAACCAGGGCTCGTCCAGAATCAATTGCGTAACCCAGCAGGTGTAAATCCTGGTCGCTAATACCTTCTTTTGCATCAATCATAATAATGGTGACGTTTGAATTATCAACGGCCTGCAGCGTTTTGATGACGCTGAACTTTTCAACGGTCTGTTTGATACTTTTCTGGCGTCTGACACCTGCGGTATCAATTAAGGTGTAATCCTGACCATCATGTTCAAACGGAATATAAATACTATCGCGCGTGGTACCTGGCATATCCATCGCCACGACCCGTTCTTCGCCGAGCATGCGGTTAACTAATGTTGATTTTCCTACATTCGGTTTTCCGACAATGGCGACGCGAATACCCGGATACATGTTATCCAGATCTTGCTGCCATTCAGGCCAGTCACCCAGTAGTTTTTCAATCAGCTGGGTAACGCCTTTTTTGTGCGCTGCGGCAATAGGATAGGACTCTGAAAAACCGAGACTGGAAAAATCCGATTCCGCTGTTTGAATATCTATACCATCGGTTTTATTGATAACCAGATGTATATTTTTACCTAAGCGACGAATTTGGCGAGCAATACTCTCATCGGCAGCGGTAATGCCCGCACGGCCATCTACCATCAGTAACACAATATTGGCTTCATCAATGGCCAATAAAGTTTGTTTAGCCATTTGCTCATCGAGCTCTTCAGCCTCGCCACTTAACCCCCCGGTGTCGATGAGAATATAATTTTTTTCATTGAACTGCCCGTGGCCATATTTACGGTCGCGGGTTAAACCCGGGTAGTCAGCAACCAGTGCATCACGACTTCGAGTCAACACATTGTAGAGTGTTGATTTTCCAACATTGGGTCGCCCGACCAGGGCAATTACAGGTAACATAGGTTTTCCAGATACAATATGACAGAAACTAATAAAGGGCCATTACGGCCCTTTAACGTTTGATTTTATCTCATTTCTTGCTTTAGATCTAATCTAGCTATTACATTCCGTTTTTACATCCGGATAAATTAAGCAAACTTAAATTGACGCTATTGAGAAACGCCGTTATTCCCCATGGGATCCACGGGCTTATCATTAATGAGTAACTCACCCTGGTGCATGCTGATTTTACTTAGATACACACCTTCGTTCATGACCATCCAGTTTTCATCCAGCATGCCCTTGATATTTTCTGAGACCTTCTGATCCAGCGGAATGTTAGATTCTATTTGTTTATTTTTAGCGGAACCCGTCACGACTTCTGAGTGCAAATTATTTTCCAGCTCCCAGCTAATAAACTGCCTTAAAAGTGGCTCATCAATAGAAATATTTAAATCCAGGTTGATCGCACCCAGTAAAAACATCGGGTCTGCTGGTGTATTGGCGTCAATTCCGTCGAGGGTGAAATCTAAATCCGCTTCCAGCTTACCCAGCTCACTCGCAATGCTTAACGGATTAATTTGCATTTCGGCCTGCTTAATTAAGGCCGGCATTATTTCCATAATCTGACCAGTCATCATTGCATCAACCTGCTCAGGAGGCAGACCCTGCTCAAGCTTTTCGTCCAGTTCCACTTGCATATCCTGAAGTTGATTAAGGCTTTCCGCGTTAATACCGTTAACACTTAAACTTAATGCAACTGGCCCAAATTTTTGATTAGACGCTAAAAGTTCACGCGCATTAATACGCGTATTAGAATTAATTAAACCGGCACTTTCTGATGATACCGAACGCATCACTAAATCACGCACCGCAAATTGCTCTTCACCGGAATCAATATCCAACAAATTCATGGACACCACTGAATCACCCAGAATGATATTATTACCGCCCATGGAGCCCGAAAAACTCATATTAAACGACTCAGCCTGTATGGACATTAATTCTGATTTAACTTTAATCAGCGGCATTTCTAATTCGCCTTTTAGCATGCCACTATCCATCGAAAACGTTTCATTTATTATGACGCCAGCAGATTGAACATGTACCGGGCCATACTCATCTTCGAATTGAGCATTAACCGCTGGCATATATATCTGCGAATTCATTTCACCAGAAAAATTAACGATTGATTGATAAACAAGAGGATTTTTACCGGCAAATATTTTACTAACAAATGCTTTTTGAGACACTGCTGTGGCTAACTGGCCTTTAATAACAGCGGCAACGAATGGCGATTTTCCTTGCCCGACTAATCCAAAATAAACCGGACCATGAATGATTTTTTCTTTAAATTGAAGCTGTTCGGGAACATTTTGAATATTAACTGACAGCATAACCTGTGATGAGAAAAAACCCTGATCATAGTCAATAATTTTAATATCGACTTGGGCGAGTTCAGAAAAATCATCAACAAAAGAGGCGTATTCAGATTTTAATTTAAAACCCAGTGCTAAAGGCGTTAGCGAAATTACGATTAATATTATAGCGATTAACCATAATAGAATTTCAACACTACTGATTTTTTTTATGCTCATATTTATCCTTTTTTAATTTTTATTATCCCGTATCGCATTTATCCACTTCACCGCAAATGCCACAAAAGATACAAGCTCACTCATTTCAAAATTCACTCAGATTATAAACAAAACAATGAAATCGCCTCACTTTTTTATGAGTCTAATAGTTCACATCCACATCTTATGAGTCAATTTAAACTCATGTATGCTCTGCTTTTAATGATTCTATTGCAAACTAAACGTCGATAGCTCTCCGTCTCGAGTTATCACATACAAACGCCCATTATGTTCTATTGGAGGAACAATAACCCCTGAACCATCCGTTTCAACTCTGGCCTGAAAATGCCCGTCAAATGGCGATATAAAATGCAGGTAGCCTTCAAAATCAGCCACCACAATTGACTGATTGATATTAACCGGGCGTGTAATAGTACGGGCTTTTAGCTTTTCCTGTTTCCAGAGAGTCGCTCCGTTGGTTGAGTCAAGCGCCCAGATAGAATCTTTATCATCGCTAATAAACAAACCTGAATTTGAATAACTTACACCACTATAGGTTGAGAGTTTTCGACTCCAGTTGAGTGATCCACGGCGAACATCCATTGACACCACACGCCCCTGATAACTGCCCATATATAAAGTATCATTAATTATTTGTGCCTGCCCGTCAATATCCACTAAACGCTCTAACTCAGAGCGCCCAGCGGGAGAAGCAACTGCAATATCAAAAACTTTATGCCCATCAAGTAAGTCAAGTGTGGCGAGTCGGCCATTATCCAGCCCATTAAAGATATATCCCTGCTTAATAATGGGGGCGCTATTGCCTCGTAAAGTTAACGCAGGAACATCTCGTCGATAGGTCCACTTTTCACTACCGTCTTCTATATTGAGTGCAGAAATTCGCCCATCAACTGAACGAATTATAATTAAATTTGCGGCAATTTGTGCCGGCATTAACACTTCCGATGACGCATCCACTTTCCAGATCAGCTGACCTTTTGCATCCAATAAAACAATGTGCCCGTTACGACCGGTAATAACCAGATGCTTTTCATCACCACCAACTCCGCCGCTTACCGTTATATTCAGACTAATTTCCCAAAGCTTTTCGCCGGTTTCTAAATTAAAAGCGCTTACATTACCCTCACGATCGGCCACAACAATTCGATCATCCAATATCAACGGAAACAATTTTATAAATAACTGATCAACTCCCGTTCCTGTATTAACACTCCACAGTTTGCTTACGTTAAGTGTCTGCTTAAACTCATGCAATTCAGCTGGTGGTTCGGCATTATCATCATCACTGCATGCAGAGAGAGAAAAAACACTCGGGATAATTAAACTTAAAATAAATATTAAACGAATCATGCTGAAGGTTCAGTACCTGTATCGGCTTTTGAATCGGCATTAGACTCGCCACCAATATCATCAATTTTGAGTTGCAACCAGCGGTTGCCACCTTTTGAAAATGTCAGTGCTTTTGTATAAGCCGCTCTTGCTCCGTCTTGATTTCCCTGAGTTGACAGCACATCGCCCTTCAGCTCGAACACCATTTCGTTAAAACTTTCCGGGTAGGATTCATTCAATAAACTAAGTGCTTCATCTTGTTTTTGATTGCTCAGTAATAAACGCGACAACCTGATTTTAGCTAAATATTTTAATTCATTCTGAGTCGCATTTTCAATTACCCAGCGATATTGTTGCACCGCTTTTTCAACTTGTCCCTCAGCGAGTTGCTGCTTAGCAATAACCAATGCAGATAAGCTGGCATAAGGCGTATCTTTAAACTCAGCCTCAAGTTGATTTGCACTGGCTATTTGTGAATCGAGTTTTTGTGGATTATCAGCAAGTACCAACACTTGTTCATATAGCACACTCGCTTGTTCAGAGTGCTGAACGCTTTGAGTTTGAAAGTATTGCCAGCCAAAAATGCCTGCGACCCCAACGGTAATTCCCGTTACAACCATGCTTGAGTTTTCTTTCCACCACTTTTTGATAGCTTCAAGTTGTTGATCTTCTGTTTCGTAATCCATAATTATCTCGAATTTATAATTTTATAAAATAGTGTTTAAAGCTGTTAGTATTTCTGTTTGAGAAAGTGTTTTTTGCTCGACTGTTTCACGCAGCATTTTAATACCAATGGTATTATTTTGAATTTCATCATCACCTAAAATGAGTGCCACTTTCGCTCCGGATTTGTCGGCTTTTTTAATTTGGCTTTTAAATGAACCACCACCGCAATTCGTTTGTAAACGCAATTGCGGCATTTGCTCACGAAGATTTTCGACAAACGACATGCCTTGAAGTTGCGCCAAATCTCCCTGTAGCACAACAAAAACATCTACCGCATTATCTACCTGCACGCCGGTATCTTCAAGTAATGACAGTATACGCTCAATACCCATCGCAAATCCTGCAGCTGGTGTTTCTCGGCCGCCCAGTTGTTGCACTAAACCATCATAGCGCCCACCCGCACAAATCGTACCCTGAGCCCCCAATGCATCAGTTACCCATTCAAATACCGTTTTACAATAATAATCCAGCCCTCGAACCAGTCGCGTATTAATATTATACTTAATACCGGCTTTATCTAAGGTATCGGTAAGTTGCTTAAAATGTTCTCGCGATTCTTCATCGAGATAGTCCATTAAGCTAGGCGCAGCATCAATCATTGATTGCATTTTTGGATTTTTACTATCTAAAACGCGCAGTGGATTTGTTTCAAGTCGGCGCAACGAATCTTCATCTAAAATTTCCTTATGCACATTTAAATAGTCAACCAGCACCTGGCGATAAGCTTTACGAGAATCACTTGTACCCAGTGTATTTAACTCAAGTCGAATATCCTGTAGCCCTAGTAACTTCCATAGTCGTGCAGACATCAGAATCAATTCTGCATCAATATCCGCACTGGCAATGCCATAGGTTTCTACACCCACCTGTTGAAACTGTCGATATCGACCTTTTTGCGGTCGCTCGTGTCTGAACATGGACCCCATATACCAAAGTCGTTGTTGCTGATTATGAAATAAACCATGTTGAATGCCTGCACGCACACAACTTGCTGTTCCTTCGGGGCGTAGCGTAAGACTGTCGCCATTACGATCCTCAAAGGTATACATTTCTTTTTCAACGATATCGGTGACTTCGCCGATTGATCGACAAAACAAATCGGTTGACTCAACCACTGGCATACGAATTTCATTATAGGCGTAACTTTGTAACAGTTTTTTCACTGCCGATTCAAAAAATTGCCATAATGGTGTTTGTTCTGGAAGTATGTCGTGCATACCTCGAATACTTTGAATTTTATTTAATTTACTGGACATAGCATTTAATTTTATTGCATTTAATTTTATTGATTAGATAGCTTAACAACCGAAGCATCTGTAGTTATTTTTAAACTGGCAATATGACTGTTTTTATTTATCAAGTTATCAAAATCGACAATTTTATTATTTATTTCAACACGCACTTTCGGCGCATTTCCCAAAAAAACCATAAACGGCGCAATACCGGATAATTTAATATCTTCACCTTTGTGAAGTAGTTGATAATATAAGCGCTTACCTGTTGAATCCTGTATTTCACACCACGAGTCATCTAATGCACTTAACATTAGCGTATCAACATTGTTTAGCTTATCTTTAGCTATATTTCCATTCACCAATTCATTCGTTACAACAGGTGAAGACTCGGGCTTAGATGAATCTGTTTTTTCAGAATCGGGGTTTAAATTTTCACCCTCTTCATTATTCGACTTTACATCATCAGAATTGATATCTGCGCTTAGATTTCTGTCCTCAACAGGCATAGAATTAATTGTATTATTTGATTGAAGATCTTCCGCTTGATGTAGCTTAGCACTTGAATGAGTAGCGCTTGAATCAGAAGAGTCTGACTCAATAAAACCTGGCGAATTAAATTCAGCAACATTGCTGGCTCGCTCTAATGCCATTTTAAAGTCGGTATTAACAAGCCAGTAAACCAACACAAAGATAGCGAGAATAAGAAAGCCGAAACTAATTAATTTAACGACTTTATCATTGCAGCACTTTTGAGCGGGCAGCACAGAATTCGGATTTAGCACCTGTTTCAAATCCGGCACCATTGAAACATAGTCACTAATAATCTCATCCGCAGAAACACCTAAAAGACGCGCATAACTACGAATATAGCCCTGTGTAAAGGTTAAGGCCGGCAGCGCATCTATCTGAGAGTTTTCCAGCGCTTTAATTATATCAACTGAGATATGTAAATTTTCAGCAACTTCCGTCAATGACATGGAAGATTTTTCACGTGCTAGCTTTAAGCCAGAACCAAAATCTTTTTTATTTAATAAATCATTAACTTCGCTCACCACATCATCAGAAGCTATTGGCTTATCTGTCATAAATTAGATAACTCCATTAACTGACCAACTTCTTTTGAGTTGGGAAAACGATCGAGTAATTTTTGAGAAACCTCAAGAAAATACTTTTTATCTCCCAACGCATGTTCTGCCTGTATCTGTACCCACAAACTTTCTGCGCTGGCTTTAGTTAAAGAATGAAAGCGCTGCGAGTACGCCCGAGCCATCAAATACCGATTGGTTTTCAAGCCTAACTCAGCCATCGCCAACATAGCAGATGGCATGTTAGCTCTTAACTTTAATGCCTGACGTAAATGCTTTTCTATTCTTTCGTAATCTGGGTTTTCAGCCTGCAACAGGCAATAACCTATATTTGCATGCGCTACTTCCGGATTTTTAAAAAACTGATTTTTTAACGTTTTTTCAAACTGCTCTACCGCTTCTTCATATTTTTCTATACCACACAAAAAAGTTCCGTAATTATTGCGTAACCCGGGGTCTCTTGGATCAATATCCATAGCTTCAAGATATAAATTCTCAGCTTCTACCGGCTGATCAATCATTGTCTTTAAAACCGCAAGTGTAGTATAGGCTGGCACATAATATTGATCATGTTCAATGGCTCTCTTAAGCTTTTGTTGAGCCACTTCAAAATCACCTCGACGGATATAACCTGATGCCAACTCGGTGTTTATTCTTGCCGCTTCTTTATCCTTTTTATCTTTTGCTATTTCTTTTGGTGTTGAAGCACAGGACATTAACGTACTTAATAAAATAACAATCAACCATAACCTTATCCGCATTATGTATTCATTCCAATTCTTGGTAGTTTAAATTTATTTTCTCGTCGACTTTTATCCGTAACTTTCCCTACCAACTGTCCACAAGCCGCATCAATATCTTCACCTCGGGTCTTTCGAATTACCGTAATCAAACCCGCCTGCATTAACACATCCTGAAATCGATGCACTGCATTATTAGATGAGGTTTTATACCCTGAGCCACTAAACGGATTAAAAGGAATTAGATTAATTAAAACGGGAATACCCTCAAGCACTTTAATTAACGCTTGTGCATCCTGTTTTGAATCATTCACACCTGCCAACATAACATATTCTATGGTAAGTCGTGAGCGAGGCGAGCGGGTCGTCATAAAACGTTTACACGCGGCGATTAATTTTTCTAAATTATATTTTTTATTAATAGGCACCAGGTCATCACGCAACTCATCACGGGTTGCATGTAATGAAATGGCAAGTTGCACATCATGCCGCTCAGCCAGTTTATCCATAGCGGGCACAACACCTGCTGTGCTCACCGTAACACGCCGTTTGCTTAAACCATATGCAAAATCGTCCAGCATCACATCAATGGCTTTCATTACATTTTCGAAATTCAGCAGGGGCTCGCCCATCCCCATTAGAACGATATTCGTTATTTTACGACCGGGCTTTTTTTCCTCGTCAAGCAAACGAGTTGCCAACCAGATTTGCGATAATATTTCAGCCACGGTGAGATTGCGACTAAAGCCCTGACGCGCTGTTGAACAAAAGCTGCAATCAAGCGCACACCCGACCTGCGATGAAATGCACAATGTTCCGCGGTCATCTTCTGGAATGTACACCGCTTCTATTCGATTATTATCCTGCAAGCCCATGACCCATTTGCGGGTACCGTCTTTTGAAATTTGATCAACAATAATATCAAGCGGCTTAATGCAGGCTTTTTCTTTTAGCTGGGCACGCAATGCTTTGCTGATATTCGTCATATCATCAAAATCATCCACATTCAGCTGGTGAATCCATTTAGTTACCTGAGAAACACGAAAGGCCTTCTCGCCCAAATTGGCGAAGAAGGCCTCCATGTCCTGCCGGTTTAAACCTAGCAGGTTGGTTTTTTCAATATGGGGAAAACTAACGGGTGCGCTCACAGAGTTCCTCAGCCGTAAAGAAATAATCAATTTCTACTTTTGCAGTTTCGGGTGCATCTGAACCGTGGCATGCATTTTCGTCAATTGAAGCGGCAAATTTACCACGAATTGTGTCTGGAGCGGCCTCTGCAGGGTTAGTTGCACCCATCACGTCACGGTGTGCTGCAATTGCATTTTCACCTTCTAAAACCTGCACCATTACCGGGCCAGAGATCATGAAATCAACCAGGTCTTTGAAAAAAGGACGTTCTTTATGCACGGCATAAAAGCCTTCTGCCTGGTCACGGCTAAGGTGCAACATTTTAGCAGCTACGATGCGTAGTCCGGCATTTTCAAAAATGCTGTAAATTTCGCCAATTACATTTTTAGCAACTGCGTCGGGCTTGATAATAGAGATGGTACGTTCTAGAGACATTACAAAAAGATCCAAAGTGTGTTTAAAATAAGTGGTTAATTATAAACGATTTAAATAGTCGGGGTCGGTTTTTTATCTGTGTTTTCATGATATTGCCAATGATATACGCCTGAGCCATCTCAAAGAAAGCAGAAACTGAACCTCCCTCATTGAAAAAGCGTAAACAGCATCCCCTAAACAAGCATAAACGGCAACTCCCCTCTTAGAAAGCGAGGGCCGGGGGGGGGATTTAGCTTAAGCAAAGACAAACACCCCTTTACCAAAAAAAGGTACCATTTAGTCTTTCTCGTCAATCCAGGTCATCTGAATGGCCTCGAGTATTTTTTCGCTTGATTTTTCCGGATCATCATCAAATCCATCCAGCTCACACACCCACTGATGCAGATCAGTAAAACGCACATATTGCGGGTCAACATCCGGATGCTTTTCATCCAGATCAATAACGATATCTAACGTATCTGTCCACTTTAAGCTCATGAGCAACTCCTAATGATTTTCAGAAACCATATTGATGGTGTACTTGGGTAGCTCGACCACCAAATCCGTCTCCGCCACAACCGTCTGACAACTTAAGCGAGAATCCGGGTCCAGCCCCCAGGCTTTATCCAGCATATCGTCTTCATCTTCGGTATTTTCATTAAGCGACTCTAAACCTTCGCGCACATAAACATGGCAGGTTGTACAGGCACAGGACTTCTCACAGGCATGCTCTATTTCAATATCATTTCGTAGGGCTGCATCGCAAATCGTTTCGCCTGGGTTCGCCTCAAATGCGGCACCTTCCGGGCAAAGTGTTTCGTGTGGCAGGAATATAATCTGCGGCATTTTTAATCTCTCTGTTACTGTAAACTAATTTATTTGGTGGCTTAAAGCCAAAAGAAAAAGCACCGCAGTGGTGTCATTTCACTTTTCTCGATAACCTACTTATTAAATTCTTCAACTTGATGTCCGGCCATCGTTTTTTGCACACTGGCATTCATACGACGCGCAACATACTCGGCACTGACTTTTTCAAGCTTTGCCATCGCTTCTTTTAATTCTTGTGTTGCAGTCGCATTGTGGCGCGCAATAGCTAATTCAGAACGCACCTGTTGAATTTTTTCACGCTCATCTGCGCTTAGCATTTCCTCACCGTCATCTGCCATCGCAGAATCAATGGCTTCTAGCACGCGATCTGCTTCGACCTGTTGCTCACGTAAACTGCGGGCATCTTTATCATCACCCGCAAACTCCATTGAGGCTTTTAACATGGCCTCTATTTCTGAATCCTGTAACCCATAAGACGGTTTCACTTCAACGCTGGCTTCAACCGCGGAAATTTCTTCTTTGGCGGATACACTCAATAAACCATCTGCATCAACCTGGAACGTGACACGTATTCTGGCAGCACCGGCAACATGCGGAGGGAATCCGCGTAATTCAAATTTTGCTAGTGAACGACAATCATCAACCAGCTCACGCTCGCCCTGCACGACATGCAATGCCATTGCAGTTTGACCATCTTTATAAGTGGTAAACTCCTGCGCACGGGAGACAGGAATGGGAGTATTGCGCGAAATAATTTTTTCCGTCAAGCCACCCATGGTTTCTATCCCTAACGATAATGGCAATACATCCATTAACAATAAGTTTCCCTCGGCATCATTTCCAATTAAGGCATTCGCTTGAATGGCTGCACCAATGGCAACCACTCGATCCGGATCAATATCGACTTTAAGTTCAGCTTCAAAAAAATCAGCAACTTGTTCGCGTACGCGCAATGCACGAGTCGAACCACCCACCATCACCACATCAATCACCTGATCTTTTTCAATTTCAGCATCCCGCAATGCACGACGACAGGACATTAACGTTTTTTTAATCAATGGATCAATGAGTGAATTTAACTCATCACGATTTAAAGTGCCGGACCAGTTTTTGTCAGCCGCAAATTCAATATTAATTTGCACCTGCTCCTCTACACTCAAAGCTTCTTTGGCTTTGCAAGCTTCATGCAAAACCACACGTAATAAACTTGAACTTAATTCAGTCGGTTTAACATCCGCCTGTTTAATTATCCATTCCGCTATCGCATGATCGAAATCATCACCGCCTAAAGCACTGTCACCACCGGTAGATAAAACTTCGAACACACCTTTTTTAAGCTGCATAATCGAAATATCAAATGTACCGCCACCTAAATCATAAACTGCAACAATACCTTGCGCTGCGCTATCCAAACCATAGGCCACCGCTGCTGCAGTCGGCTCATTCAATAAACGTAAAACATTAATACCTGCGAGGGTTGCGGCATCTTTTGTTGCCTGACGTTGTGCATCATCAAAATAGGCTGGCACGGTAATTACCGCACCTTCAAGTTTATCGCCCAAGGTTTTTTCGCCGCGTAACTTTAGTGCTTTTAAAATATCTGCAGACACTTCAATAGCCGTTTTATCACCGGCAACGGTTTTAATTTTTGGTACCATTGAATCCGTTTGCGCAAATTCATAGGGCAACGCGGCACTTAAATTTTCAAATTGCGATTTTAACTCATTAACACCCCGCCCCATTAAACGCTTTATAGATGAAAGGGTATTATGCGGATCGTCAATTTGATTTTGTTTAGCTTGCGCACCTACAACAGTGCCATCCGCTGTGTACTGTACAACAGAGGGTAACAAGTGCCCACCATCAGCATCAGGCAAGGTATCGGACTGACCACTGCGAACCGAAGCCACCAGTGAATTTGTCGTCCCTAAATCGATGCCAATAGCAAATTTATGCTCATGCGGTTTAGTTGACTGACCCGGTTCAGAAATTTGTAATAAAGCCATTAAATTAATTCGTCTTCTATTTGTTCGATTATATCGCTTACTTCTTTTTGCGCTTTATTTATAAACTGTAATTTACGTACAATTTCGCGACTTTTTTCTAACTCATCTTGCTGATAAAAATCGGCAAAAGCTAACACTAAATTTTGCGCCTGATTTTTTAAATCGCCGCTCAACGTATCTAACACATCCAATGGATCAGACTGACTTTTTACATCTGCAATTTCTTCACGCAATTCCATTTGTTGCATTAAAAATGCACCATCCATTGATGTGTCGGTTTCACCATCCATGTCTACGCCTTTTAGCGTTAGCATATATTGCAAGCGGGCAACCGGCACTTTTAATGTATTGTAAGCCTCATTAACCAGCGACGTAATTTGCATAGCTTCGCGCTTTTGAGCAGCATCGCTGTTTGCGAAACGATCAGGGTGAACCTGCTGTTGTAGCTGGTGGTTTTTTTCTTTGAGTTGCTTCAGGTTCGGTGCGGTTGACACTGGCACAGAAAAAATTTCAAAGTAGTTTTGTTTGAAGATTGAATTCGACATGGGAATTTAAACGCAAAAAGAAAAAGAAAACGCAAATAAACGCGAATGACAGCGCTTACGCACTTCTGCGTTCGCGGCAATAGCGCACTCTTGCACATCAAGGCAAATGGCCATGAAATAATTTATATAGAATATTGATTTTGACATTAGCTTTTAATATTTAAAAACGAAAAACGTTTAAACCGTGAAACTTTCGCCACATCCACAGGCGTCTTTTTCATTTGGATTATTGAACGCAAAGCCTTCATTCAGTCCTTCTTTTACAAAATCCATTTCGGTACCGTCAATGTAAACCAGACTTTTTTTATCCACAACAATGGTCACACCATTGCTTTCAAAGCGTTCATCTTCGTCTGCATTTATCTCATCAACAAACTCAATAACGTATGCCATACCAGAACATCCGGTGGTTTTTACACCCAGACGCACACCTACTCCGCTACCGCGATTTGCGAGGAATTCATTGACGCGCTTTGCGCCTTGTTCTGTGATTGATATTGCCATGACTGCTTTCTCGTGTTGCTGTTTAACGCTCTAATAATCGAATTACCAACCAGTACTCTGCGATTTCAAAGTACCGTTATTTGATTCGTCATTTTCTAATGACGCCACCCTTTTCCCCTTATTTCCCCTTATTTCCAGGGAGGGAGGACGCGGTTCATCGAGCTTAATCCAGGCTCGACGTTTTTCCGCTATTTCTTGCTCAGGATTTCTTGCTCAGGTAGTCTTCTACCGCGGCGCTAATCGCATCTTCGGCGAGCACCGAGCAGTGGACTTTTACCGGGGGCAGCGCTAACTCTTCGGCGATCTCCAGGTTTTTTATTTGCTTGGCTTCGTCCAGGGTTTTGCCTTTCATCCATTCGGTGACCAGGGAGCTGGAGGCAATGGCTGAGCCACAGCCGTAGGTTTTGAAGACGGCGTTTTCAATAATGCCGGCGTCGCTCACTTCAATTTGCAGGCGCATCACATCGCCACAGGCGGGCGCGCCCACCATGCCGGTGCCGACGTTTTTGGCGTCTTTGTCGAGTACGCCAACGTTGCGGGGGTTTTCGTAGTGATCGAGTACTTTGTCACTGTAGGCCATGTTCTTTCTCCGATTATGCGGTCTATTTTACACCTTTTGACGCAAGGTCGCAGGGGTAAGTTGTGGTCTGTTTATTCGTCTTTCCAGCAGGTTTCTACTGAAGAGTCTCTTTAGTCTTTCTGTTGTTTCTTTTGTTTTGTCCTGCTTTTCTCTCTAAAACATCTGCTTAAACGGCTGAGTTTGTAGTGAGAGCAAGGCGCGCCGAAATTTAATGTGTGAGCCTATGCTAATAGGTCACTCACATTAAATATTCGGCAGCAACGCGGCTATCGCTGCAAAATCAGGCGTTTAATGGGCGGCCCATTCTACGCTGTTGAGATCGATGCCGTCTTTGAACATGTCCCACAGCGGCGATAAGTCGCGTAGTTTGTCGACGGCGCCTTTGACCAGGTCAATGGTGTAGTCTATTTCGGCTTCGCTGGTGTAGCGCCCGATGCTAAAGCGCAGTGAGCTGTGGGCGAGTTCGTCGCTTCTGCCCAGGGCGCGCAGGACGTAGCTGGGCTCTAAGCTGGCACTGGTGCAGGCTGAGCCACTGGAGACGGCGATGTCTTTGAGGGCCATGATGAGGCTTTCGCCTTCGACGTAGTTGAAGCTGATGTTGAGGTTGCCGGGGATGCGGTGTTCGAGGTCGCCGTTGACGTAGACTTCTTCCATGTCTTTGAAGCCGTTGTACAGGCGGTCTCGTAATTTGCGAATGTGGGCGTTTTCGGTATCCATTTCTTCTTTGGCGATGCGAAAGGCTTCACCCATGCCGGCGATCTGGTGGGTGGCCAGGGTGCCGGAGCGCATGCCGCGTTCGTGTCCGCCCCCGTGCATTTGGGCTTCGAGGCGGATGCGGGGCTTTCTGCGCACATACAGGGCGCCGATGCCTTTGGGGCCGTATATTTTGTGGGCGGAGAAGCTCATCAGGTCGACTTTCAACTGGCCCAGATCGATGGCGACTTTGCCGGCACTTTGGGCGGCATCGACGTGAAAGATGATGTTGTTTTCGCGACACATTTCGCCAATGGTCTGGATATCCTGAATGACGCCGATTTCGTTATTGACGTGCATGAGGCTGACCAGGATGGTGTCGTCGCGCATCGCGGCTTTGAGTTTGTTGAGGTCGATCAGGCCGTTGGGCTCGGGGTCGAGGTAGGTAATTTCGTAGCCTTCGCGTTCGAGCTGGCG
>Ga0316206_1000758_pt1 | contig 36824 bp, 27 predicted proteins | sample 6monthpyrite_MG_FD_204942 | JGI IMG/M metagenome (GOLD analysis project Ga0316206, IMG submission 204942) | Microbial mat bacterial communities from mineral coupon in-situ incubated in ocean water Damariscotta River, Maine, United States -... | ecosystem: Environmental > Aquatic > Marine >...
CACGGATCGGGCAACGAGAGTACACAGTCCAGCAGTTCATCAAGATCCATCGATCGATGGTACCTGGAAGGCTCACCACCAGCAGCCTCTTAGGTCGCTACTCCACACGAAACCCAGTAGCCCCTCAAATGGGCCACCTGGCTCTAACAGAGGCGAAGGATCTCCAATCCATCCACCCCCGTTCCCATAGGTTGGGTACGGATCAGTCCCAACAGGAAGAGTTGGTGGCTCAAGGGGACCTCCAGGCCCAGCTCCAAACGAATCACCGTGGCAGTTGTACCCGGACTCCGGAGAGAATGGAAAAGGCTCGAAGACTGGACCCGATCCTCCGGGGGATGGAGGTACCGGAACCAGAGGGAAGTTGTTCGCGCCATTGTACTTCCATGAGTGGGTCCCATCAGGATTGGTCAGCACCTCTTGGTCATCATCGCAAATGGTTGTGGCCACACCATCTTCACCGGTCGCCAACGCCTTGACTGACGATTCTGAGACTTTCTTGGAGATCCTAACGGACTTCTCAGTTCCGCACACCTTAGCATCGTAGTGAACGTACGTCTCGGTCACCCAATACAAACACCAGGCGTCTCCCTCTTGTTTCCAGACAAGATATCTCAAGGTGTCCAAAGTAGCCTGCTTGGTGTCCTTGTCGACCACAAGCGTCATGGAATCCTTGCAAAGACCGTTTACGCAGTTCTCAGAACCAACTTGACAGACTGAGGGTTCCGCGGTTCCACCTTGGCCGGCCGATGGAGCGGCTGCAAAGCCTAGACACAGGAGCGCGACCAATACTAATTTCACTTTCATTTTGAACCAAACAAGACATGCGATTACGGGGTTCTCGACTACTTGGATAGTAGGAACCCACCGAAAAGCCGAAAAGCCGAAAAGCCGAAAAGCCGAAAAGCCGAAAAGCCGAAAAGCCGAAAAGCCGAAAAGCCGAAAAGCCGAAAAGCCGAAAAGCCTACAATTCAGCATAAGGCCTTACCCATAAATGGTTTAGAAGTAGAACGCCCCTAGCCGCCCACCCATAAACAGCTCCTCCACGGAATTCTACGGCTCGGCACGTATGGCGAAGGGCACGTAGGTGCGACGCACCCTCACACGCAAGTGCTGCGGAGACCGCTGCCTCGCTACCAATCTCTACTTCACTCGCCAGATCGAGATCACCGGGCCGCTGGGGCCGGGTTTGTTGCCTCCGAAGATCGACTCGGTTTCCTTCGAGGCGTAGACGCGCTCGAGGCCTGGGTAGGTTGGAGCGTCGCCCGCTGAAGTGACAGCGAGGCGCCAGACAGCGGTCTCTTTCGAGGCGGCGCTGAAGGTCTTCTTGCCGCCCTTCTTGGTGAACAACGAAGCGCGTTCAGCGGGTGGCAATGCGGCGATTCTTGCTTGGCTAGCGAAGTCGCTGGCCATGCGCGGGGTGACGACGACGTAGTCGGCGCCGAGGGCCTCGAGGTCGTCCAAGAAGACCTCGGGGTTGCGCTTGAGGAGGGCGCTGGCCGAAGCTTGGAAGTTCTCTTCGCCGACGAAGCTGCCGAAGTTGGTGGCGACGATCGGGCGGCGCGCGTGGTACTCGACCAGGTGACCCATGGCCCACGAGGAGAGCACGCAGTAAGACTGCTCGGCCTCGGCGATGTTCCACACGCCCGGCGAGGGAGTGTGGTCGCGCATCCAGCGCAGGCCGGCGACGATCTCGTGGCGCCAGGCGCGCGTGTCTTCCAGCGCGGCTGCGTCTGGGTGGGCGAGCGCTCGGCCGCCTGAGAAGGCGCCGAACGCGAGGGCGCAACTCAAAAGAAGGCCGCCCATCGCGATGGCCTTCATGCGCAGGGTCTGGGTGTAGCAGTTCTCGATGCGGCCGACGGCGAAGCCGCAGATGCAGCCGATGCCGACGGCGAGCGGCACGGCCAGGCTGTTGCCGAAGCGGCGCTGCTCGATGGCGAGGTAGGCGAAGACGACCAGGTTGATCAGCAGGTAGAAGCGGGACTCGGGGCGCGGGCCGCCGCGAGTCGGGTCCATCGAGGTGCGCACGGCGAAGGCCAGCCAGATCACGACAATGGGCACAGCGACGCCGGCCCAACCGTGGTCGATCAAGATGCCGCGCAAGAGGCTGCCGCTGCCGACCTCGACCAGCGGGCGGCTCTCGGCGACGACGTCCATGAACAGGTTGCCGCGGGTGGCCCAGGCGAGGCCCTCTTGGACGCCTGCCGAGAAGCCCGGCAGAAGGACGAAGGCCAACAGGGCGACAAGCGGCGGGATCGCAAAACCGATCAGGCGCTGACGCGAATTGCGCTCGGGCACGTTGGTGCACAGGCCGGGCAGCATGCACGGCAGCGCTAAGGCGATCGACGCCACGAACAAGGCCAGCGGCACGCCGCGCGTCAGGTTGACCAGCGACCAAGGCTGCACGGCGTTCCACGGGCTCAGCCACGCGGGCACAAGGGTCACGAGGCCGGCCGCCATGAAGTACAGCATGCCCGCGCGGCGCGCGTCGGCGACGCGCTCGGTGCAGCGCCCGCAGGCGGCCATCCAGAAGGTCAGGCCGGCGAGCCCCACGAAGATCGCCGAGGGCAGCCAGGTCAGAAGCGCGAAGCCCGCCAACAGGCCGGCGGTGAGGCCGCCCAAGGTGGCGTCGAGCGAGCGCTCGTGCGACGGCGAGCGCACGGACTCGAAGTGCCCGCCCGCGAACACCTGCGCGATCATCGCGAAGTGCAGCGCGAGCAAGAGCGCGACAAACACGTGGTGATCGATGCGCCCGGCGTCGGCGTACCAAACCGCGATCGGCGACGTCGCGTAGATCAGGGCCGCCAGAGCGGCGCCGGCGGTCGGGCCGACCACGTATCCGCGCGTCATGCACTCGGGGTTCGGGCGGCAGCGGCGCACGAAGAAGCCCGCAGCGAGCGCGACGGCCAGCGTGGCCAAAAAGCCGAGTATCGGCGGCGTGCCGGCGGCGCGTGCCTCGAGGTCGGCCTCGTACGTATCGGTCAGCCCCATTGCCCCGGGCTTGCCCGTTGCGAGGCGGTTGTTCATTGCCAAGAGCCCGTCGAAGAACGGCGGCCACGGCACGGGGCTGCCATTCGGAAAGCTCAGGAACCGATCCTCGCTCGGAGTCGTGCCGGCCACTAACGCGACCTCGATCCGGCGCAGGTGATACGCGGCATCGGGATCGTCGATCAGCCACGCTGGCGCTTCTGCCGAGGCGCCGTCCGGCTGCAGCGTCGCCGCCGCGCGCGCCCAGCGAATGTCCTGCCCCCAGAACGCGATCGCGAGGATCAGCGCGGCACCGATCAGGTGCACGATGCGCTGCCGATAGCTCTTGCCAAAGCTCATTCGGAGCCCTCGTCGCTAACGCCGATTTGGCGCTTTTCCAAAAACGCGGCGATGTGGCCAGGCACGTCAAGCGACGACAAGAAGGTCGAGTACGAAAGCACGACCGCGTCCACACGTCCTTTCCCAAGCCTCTCGGCCAACGCTGCCGCCCTAGCATCGGGAGTCAGGAACAAAGTCGGCACTGCGGGTAGCGTCGACGTCGGCCGCCACGCCTGGGCGATCACGACCAGCGCGTCCACGTCATAAGGTCCGCCGACAAGCGCCTCGAGCTGCGCGCCCACAAGCGCATCGCCATCCAAGACAAGGACCTTGGCATGCCCAGGTCGCGAGGCCAACGCCAGGGCGTCGTGCACCAGGTTCGACCGGCCGCTGGCATCGAAGCCCTGCACGACCGTGACCTTGGCGGGAATCTCTTCGCGCCAGCGCCGCCCCAACTCGCCCGCAAGGCACGGCCCCACCGAGATGTCCCTCGGCGCAGCCCACACCAAATCGACCTCGCCGCCGCGCGCCTTCTTCGGCAGCGTCTCGCGACCGGCGGCCAGGTTGGCCAGCCACTCGGATGCCAGCCCATCCAAGAACGGCGGGATCGCAAGCCCGCCACTGGCTAGCAGCTGCTCGCCGATGCTCCTCTGCAAGATCCCTTCGACGCACGGAACCAAAACTGGAGCCGAGCGCACGGGGCCCAAGAGCAGCGCCCCCACTGGCGCGTCCTTCGTCGCGCCCGTGTCCGATAGCTCGAACGTCGGCTGCAGCTCAAGCACGAGCTTGTGCAGCCCTAGCGGCCCGTGCGGCGCGCGCACGTACATGCGGAAGCCGTCCCCGGTAAATGCCTTGGCAGCCACAGGCTCTTCGCGCGCCAGCGTCTCGGTGCCATCCGGCGCAATCCAAAACAGACGCGCGGTCACGTCCAGCGCCTCGGCCAGCTCGAACAGCGGCACCACGATCACGGTCAAGTTGCCCGGCCGCTGGCCCTCTTCCGTGGGCGTGAACAGGCCCGGCTGCACGATCAAGTCGAGCGCCATCGCCTGCACCTGAAGCGACGACGATGCGTGCTCGCCCAACCAGGCCTCGGGGTCGCCGCCCAAGAGGACCGCGGTCACCACGCCGATCGAGCCCAAGTCCGGCCGCCACTCGGACGGCGCACCAACGCTGCGCAGGCCGGCAAGCACGGCGGCCGCGGCGGCGCGTCGCTCTTCACTGGCCGCCTCCCACGCCACGAACATCGCGTTCTCGCGCTCGGCGCGCACGCTTGCCTTGTAGGAGATTCCATACCCGACGGCCGCCTGCGCATCGGCGCCTGGCTCTTCGACCGCGGCGCCCAAAACCTGCACGCCCCAATCGGGAGCCTGCGGCGCAGCCACGAGAGGCAAAAGCAAGAGTCCAAGAAGCGCAAACATGATTGATTCGATCCGTGGCAGCCTAACGCAGCGGGTAGGTCGCCTTGACCCACTCAACCCAAGCTTCTTCGAACTTAAGCGGCGTGTAACCGAAGGCTTCAGCCAGAGCATCCCGCGTGGGTGTCTTCGCGCGCATCCGGCGCAGCATCAAGTTCAGCATCGCGGGGTCCTTCTGCATCAAGAAGTCGATGTAGCTGAACGAGACCGCGTGCTCGGGCAACTTGAGCCCATCGGTGTTGCGCGAGAAGACCGTGCCCACTGGCGGAAAGTCGTTCATCACCACCATCTTGCGCACGGCCGGCTTCCACTTGCCACCCTTGAAATCCTGGTTCGTGTTCTGCTCTTGATAGCAGTAGTTGTCGCACACGTTGAAGTAGCGATCCTCGAACCAGTGCGCGAGGCCCGCGTCGGCCCAGCCGCCCTTTTTGTTGCCGATCCAATCCGACGGCGCTTGGTGCGACAGCAAGAGGTGCGTCACGTTGTGGATCAGGTTGCGGTGCAAGGACTCGTCGTCCTTGTGATACCTCTTGTTCCCGCACACCGAGTACGACGGGTTGATGCCCAAGAGCTTCACACCTTGGCCCGCGGACTGCTGACAGAAGCGCAAGGATCCGTCCTTCTGATCCTTGTCCGTCCACCAAACAAACACGCGCACGCGTTGACGAAACGAGCCGTCCTTCACATGCAGGCTCGTCACGTAGTCGTCGTACAGACGCTCGAGCCGCCCGAGGTACAGGTGCAACAGCTCGTGCTGCTTCAGGCGCTTGCGACCGACCTTCATCGAGTCGATCTCGAACACCAACTCGAAGTGCTCCGAGATCACGGTGTGCAGCGCGAACCCCATCTCCTCTTCGAACTTGTCCGCCGTCTCTTTTGTCTTGGGGTAGGCCGCGTGCCACGCCTCAAGCTCGGCCTCGACGTCCGGTCGCTCGCAGCTAGGGCAGTCAATCCAACCGATGCCACCGCACGTCTCGCAACCCTTGACCTCGCTGCAGTACAAGACATCCGTCTCAAGCGACAGGTCCGTCCCGCGGTGGATCTTATCGGGGCACTCGAGCTTGCCCGTCGTCTTGCACTTCAGGCACTTCGGCCAGACCTTGGGCTCGGGCACCTCGCCATCCTGCGCAAAGCTCGCGCCGCTGAAAAGCCAAGCGGCGGCCAGGAACAGAATCACACTGAAGATCGACTTGAGTTGGCTCATAGATGGACGTCAGGATACGGCGCGGGGGCAAGCATCCTAAGCCTCTTCCATAGATGGGTCACCGGGCTGACGAGTTCGCTTGTGTGAAAATCCTGCAATCAAGCGGACTCGGAGCGCTCAGAGCCGTCACCGAGGCGCCAGAGTGACGGCAACAAGCCCGCCAGAGACCAGCTCGACCCACTCCGAAGCCGTACGCCCGCCGGGCATCTCTCGCTGCTCGCTCATTCGGCGTCTCGAGTGACACCGAGACCGCGCTCCGACCCTAAGCCCGAGGCAAGCTTGAGAGGTGCCGCGCGAGGGTCTCTGCCAGGACCTCTCTCTTGATCGGCTTCGTAACGTAGTCGTCCATGCCGGCTGCCAGGCACTTCTCGCGGTCGCCTTCCATGGCGTTCGCGGTCATGGCGATGATCAGCTGCTCGGGCAGCGCGTACTTGATCTCGGCGGTCGCCTGGTAGCCATCCATGACCGGCATCTGGCAGTCCATCAGGATGATCGGGTAGTCGTGTTGGGTGGCCATCTTGAGCGCCTCTTGGCCGTTCTCGGCAAGATCAACTCGGAAGCCTAGGCCCTCCAAGAGCTTGGTCGCGACCAGCTGATTGACCCGATTGTCTTCGGCCAAAAGAACGCGATGCGCTTGATCCATCGAGATCTCGCGCTTCTTCGGAGCGGGCAGCGGTGCCGCCACTTCAAGTGGTTGCGCTCCCTCAGGAAGAAGTCCCGCCAAGGTTGAGAACAACAGATCGGCCCGCACGGGTTTTGTCAGGCGGCGCGCGAGCGCCTTGCCTTCGCCGCGTTCGAGCACAAGCGCAGAGGACAAGAGCACAAGCTGCATGCCGGACTCTGCGCACATGGGAGCCAACCGATCGGCCAGCTCGACGCCGCTCATGTGCGGCATCTGGTAGTCCAGGACGGCGAAGTCGAAACCGCGGCCTTCGGCCCACTCTTCGTTGATCGTTTGAAGCGCCTCGAGGCCTCCCTCGACGCTGATCGTCTCGACACCGATCGCTTTGAACTGGCGCTCGAAGATCCGCCGATTGCTCTGATTGTCGTCCACGATCAAGACGCGCCGCCCGGCAAGCAGGTCAGCGGCAGTGTTCTTGTTCGAGGCTTGGCGCGAGACGCCCATCTTCAGGACAAATGAGAAGTTGCTGCCTTCACCCACCACGCTGGTGACTTCCAGCTTGCCGCCCATCAGCTCGACCAGCTTGCGTGAGATCGTCAAGCCAAGGCCTGTCCCGCCAAACTTGCGGGTGGTGCTGATGTCCGCCTGCGAAAACGAATCGAAAATGCTCGCGAGCGCATCTTGCGGGATGCCAATTCCCGAGTCCTTCACCTGAAACTCGACAAGCCCTTGCGCTTTGTCGTGGTAGCGAACGCGGACTTGCACGGTGCCCTTTTTTGTGAACTTGATCGCGTTCCCGACCAGGTTCGTCATCACTTGCCGGATCCGAGCGGGGTCGCCAATCACGTGACTGGGGAGGCGCGGGTCAGCATCGAAGACAAGCTCGACACCCTTCTGTTCAGCGCGCTCGGCCAGAAGCGCCGCCACGTCATGCACGCTGCTCACCAGCTCGAAGTCGACCTCCTCTAAGTCGATCTTCCCGGCCTCGATTTTCGAGAAGTCGAGGATGTCATTGATCACTCCCAACAGGCTGTCGCCCGAGCGTCGGATCACGTCGAGGTACGACGTCTGCTCTTCGGTCAGCTCGGTGCTCTCGAGGATCTCAGCCATACCCAAGACACCGTTCATCGGCGTGCGGATCTCGTGGCTCATGTTCGCAAGGAACTGGCTCTTGGCGCGGCTGGCTTCAAGCGCCTGGTCCCGCATGCGTTCGAGGTCCGCCGTCCGTGCACTTACGCGCTCCTCGAGCGCGTGGTTCATGTTCGAGTGCGCGTGCGCCGAGCTCCGCGCCTCCTCCGCCGCGGCGCGCAAGGTGTTCTCCAGGCTGCAGATCTCTTGCGCTTCGCTGGTCAACCGCTCCGGAAGCTCGGCGCCACTCCGAAAGGCTCCCGCGAGCTCAATCAACTTGTGAATCGGCGCGAGTACAACGCGCTGCACGACAAAAACCAAGAGCAATGCGAGGCCACCGCAGAGCCCCATTAGCAAGCCAGCAGTCTTGAGCTCATCGCGGCGGACTTCTGCCAGCGTCGTCGTGGAGTCATAGCCAACGACAAGAGCTGCATCCATGCCAACAAGCGGTTGTCTTGCCGTCAACGCCGACTCCAAGACGGGATCCCCGCTTGCGAAAATGGGGTCGCCAGCTGTGGTCTCAAGCGCCACGTTCGTGCCGCCACACCACTGTTCCAGAAGGGAGATCGCACGCCCCACGAGGGCCGTTCGCGAAACCGTCATTGAAACCACAACAGGCCCGGCCTCGTCGCGTGAGCTCCCCTTCCGGCTCATGCGTAGCCGCTCGCCTTCCGGGAAGAACCGCCATCCATTGTGGGCCATCGTATCGGCAAACCAAGCCGAGTCTTGCGCGACATCGGGCCCGCCTACACGCATCGCGCCCGGGACCGTCACGACGCGCTCGCCCGATGCCTCAAACATCTCGAAGGCCTCGATCCCGCCGCGCGCGTCGGTCATATGCGCGACGGCCGCCTCAAGCGAGAGGCGCGCCCTCTCCGCCTCAGCCTGCTTGTCGGCCTTCCGGCTACCCAGGTATTCGTCAAGGGCATCCAGCGTCAGAACAACGTCGGCCACGTGTTCGACCCCGCGCAGCTCTTCTTGTACGAGCCCCGCAGCGACTCGACTCGCTTCTTCCAAGTCGACCCGAGCCTCCTCCAGGGCGGTCTCGCGGCTCAGGTACCAATCACTCAGGCCAAAGACCGTTCCCGCGATCAACGTCGGAATGACGACGCGCGGCAAAATGCGGGCTGCGAGTCCTTTCATCGCTTCTCACCCGCTGCATTTCGAGCGTTCGGAGTCGCCCATGCACACCATGCAACCACGCCCAGCGCGGGCGCAGGACAGCTGCTAAGGGTGCTGGAAGCGGCGAAATGCGCCGATCGGTCGGTTGGGAGACGTGGCATAGGGAGCAGGGGGGTGCTCTTGCCATCTTCGGTCCCTAACCCCGGTTGACTTGAAGCGGATCCCACCAGCAGGCCCAGTGGCCCCACAAATGGCACTGCCCATAGGCCCGCGGGCCGATCCCTGGGGTGCCGCGCTTGCCCTTACAGCCGAAAGTGGGCCGGCTTGCGCTCCGAGACAAGCAGGCCGTCCTTGAAGACCACGCGCACAGGGTTGCGGCCCAGCTCGTAGGCCAGGTGTTTGTGGTTGGGCACGTCCAGGATCAAGAGGTCGGCACGCTTTCCGCGCTCGAGCGTGCCGATCTCGGCCCCGCGCCCCAGTGAAGCTGCCGCGTTCAGAGTCCCGGCGGTCAGGACCTCGCCCGTCGTCATGTTCATGCGCAGCGCGCTCCACGTGAACACCTCGGGCATCGATTGCGTGTAGCACGAGCCCGGGTTGAAGTCGGTGGCGATCGCGGGCGCCAAGCCCATGTCGATCATGCGGCGGCCTGGCACCTCCTGCGTCTGCCGCAGGTACAAGGCAACAAGCGGGCAGATCACGGGCACGACGCCGGCCTCGCCGAGCGCTTCGATGCCCTTGTCCGTCACGCACTCGAGGTGGTCCGCGCTGTCCGCGCCAAACTCCGCCGCGAGCTCAGCCCCGCCCAGCGGCGTCAGCTGATCGACGTGCAGCCGCAGCTTGAATCCCAGCCCCTTCGCCTGCGTCAGGATGCGGCGCGAATCGTCGAGCCCAAACACATGCGTCTCAGTGAAGATGTCGCAGTACTCGGCCAGGCCCTCCTCGGCGATGCGCGGCAGCATCTCCTTCACTAGCAAGTCGACGTAGTCGCCGCGCTTGTCGCGGTACTCTTCGGGAAACTCATGCGCGCCGAGGAACGTCGGCACCAAGTCCACCGGATGCATCCGATTCGCCTCGGCGATCACGGTCAGCATCTTGATCTCATCGTAGGTCGACAACCCGTAGCCGCTCTTCGCCTCGACCGTGGTCGTGCCCAGCTCGAGGAAACGATCGAGCCGCATCAACAGCTGCCGCAGTAGCAACTCCTGCGAGCCCTCGCGCACGCCCCGAACCGTCGACAAAATGCCGCCGCCCGCCAAGCTGATGTCAACGTAGGTCGCGCCCTTCGTGCGCATCTCGAACTCGTCTTCGCGCGTGGTCGCAAACACCGGGTGCGTGTGCGCATCCACGAACCCGGGCACGATCGTGCCGCCGCGCGCGTCATACTCGATCGTCGGCGTGTACTCGCGCCGCAAGTCATCCTCCGCGCCCACCGCCACGATGCGCCCCTTGTCCACGGCGACGCCCCAACCCGCGCGCACCTGCACAGCGTCGAGCGCCGTCCCGCCGCGCGGCTCCGTGCCTAGCGCCGTCGCCAACTCGGCCGCTCCCGAGATCAACAGATCCACCGCCTGCACATGTTCGCTACTCATACTGAAGAAGGTAACGCCTAGGCAAGGCCCGCCGGCCTATCGTCTTCGTCATTCAAGCTTGCTTCCACAATAGTGGCACCTCCCCGCCCGACGTCCGTTCCTGCTCCTAGCCATGCGCAACGACACACCCGCCAAGAGCCCCAAGCGCAAGTTCCTCTGGCTTCTCCTCATCCGCCGAATCCACCTGTACTCAGGTCTCGCGCTGTTGCCCTGGGTGTGCATCTACGGGTTCAGCGCGCTCCTGTTCAACCACCCGACCTGGCTCTCGGATCGCAGCGTCAGTTCCCTCGACGCGGCGGACTTCGGCTCGTCCGCTTTCACGAGCTTAGCCGCGCCTGAAGACCTCGCCAAGACCGTGCTCCAGGCGGTTCGCGACAAGCTGGCCGAGGAACCCGAGGACCCGTACTCCTTCGGAGCCCCAGGCCTCAAGAGTGCCCGCATCGCGACTCCGGCCCCGCCGACTCTAAGCGCTCCGGAAGAGGCGCACTTCCGCGGCCAGATCCGACTGGACGTGAAGCGCCCCGGCGCGCGCGACTCGATCCTGTTCGACCCAACCGGGCCGGCCGCCACGCGCTACACAACCCCCGCACGCACGAAGACGGCACCGGTCCGCGACCCGTTCCAAGACGTGTCTAACCTCGACGTTGAGCTTGTGGACAGCGACGCCCTGATGGCGGACTTGCCCGGCATCCTCAAGGCTGCCGGAATGGAAGGCGGCGAGGTCTCTTTGCGCGGCCTCCCCGACCTGCGCTTCGAGTTCCTAGTCGACGGCGAGCTCTGGCACGGCAACTACGACCTCGAGAGGTCACGCTTCTCGGCCGAGCCTGCGGACGAGGTCTTCGACCGGTACGCAGCGCGCAACTTGTTCAAGCGCCTGCACAAGACAAGCGTGCGTCCGCCCACGCGCGACTCGCGGTGGCTCTGGGCGACCTTCGTGGATGCGCTCGGTGTCCTGCTTCTCTTCTGGAGCGGCTCGGGGCTAGCCATGTGGTGGCAGCTCCGCCGCGCACGGAAGCCGGGCCTCATCATCTTGGCCATCACCCTGGGCATCGCGATTCCACTGGTGCTCGCACTCGCCTCCAATTAAACAGCGTCCCCGGCGAACAACTTCGCCGGGGACGCCCAAGTTCCGAGCCTTGCTGGCGATCAGCCAGCCGCGGCCATACCCACTTGCGGAAGTACCCCCATGGAACGACGCATGTGGTTGACCAGGCGCTTGCGAGCACGGAACAGGATCATCTTCATGTTGGAGGCGCGCACACCGAGCGTGTCGCCCGCCTCCTTATAAGTCAGGCCGTCGACCTCGACCAAATTCATCGCCTTGCGATCGCGGTCGGACAGAAGCTCAAACGCGGCGCGGTAGTGCAAGAGGTACAACGAGAAGGCGCGGCGTAGGCGGACGCGGTCCTCTTCGAGTTCGACGAGGGCGCGCGGGCCGGGGCGTGTGTCAGCCGGCTCTTGCAGGCCTTCGGGCATGTCTTCGAAGCGCCGCGTGGGGCGCCGCGAGTAGGCGCGCCGGATCAGGTTGCCGGCGATCGTGCGAACCCAGACGCGGAACGAGCCATTGTGCTCCGAGCGGAAGCTCTGGCTGTACTTGTAGACGTTGATGAACGTGTCCTGCAGGATCTCAAGCGCGTCGATCGTGCGAGCCGAGCCGCGCAAAAGCGACAGGATCCAGTCGTGGACGCTGCTCTTGGTGTAGGCGTGCAAGGCCTCGAAAGCCTCGGCGTCGCCCTCATCGCGGAACAGCGACATCAACTCGGTCGCAAGGTGGTTCTCGAGAGCGAAGCGCACATCACCGGGCGCCGCTTCGAAGCGTGCCCCGCGGGCGATCAGGCGAGCGATGACCCCTGGATATGGAGCCAGAATGGCGGGCGCGGTTGCGGCGGACTTGGACGAGGAAGCCGGGCAAGAGGAAGTGGGTTGCATGCCCCACAGATTCACACTTCGTGCCAAGCTCGGCCGGAACGCACCGAGAATGACCTAAGCCTTTGCAATGACGCCAAATAGCGCGATTAGGGCATTGTGCATGAGCGCTTTCGCAGCACCCAAACGGAACCGTGTTCCCCCCTAACGTGAATTATCGCACTCCCCCAAAAGACCGCCTGTGCGATCTCGCACAGCAAATGGCCTCCCCGGGGGACAACCAACCGCTCCATCCCGCGAAACCAGTCCGCGTATCCACCCCGCCAGGGCCTACAATGCCCGCGGAATGACTCCTCTATTGATGATGGCTTCGCTGCCCGCCGCAGCCGCGCCCACCTTGGTCCCCAGCCTGGAGACCACGCTCGCCTGGGCCGCCGCGGCGGCCGCCCTCCTCTTGGCAGGCCTGTTCGCGACGTTTCGCGAGGCGCTTGAGCAATGCTCCCCGATCCACGTGCTCGAAGAGCTCGATGGCGCGGGCGACGAGCTCATAGCCCGCCGCACGAAGCTCGAGGCGATCCTGCCAGGCACCCCACGCATGACCACGTCAGCGGGCATGCTCGAGGTGCTCTTCGGCCTCGGCTTTGTGCTCCTCTTTCTGCGTGCCGCCGACCTCGCGGGCCTAGACGGCGACGCGAGCATGCTGGCGCGCATCCTGGTGGGCACCGCGCTCACGGTGCCGCCGCTCTTGGTCGTCACCCGCCTCCTGCCGCCCGCGCTCAACCGCGCCCGCGGCGAGTCGATTCTGGCCTCGGTCCTGCCCACGTTCTTTGTGCTCGACCGCCTGCTGACGCCACTGATCTGGCCGCTGGATCTGATCCGCCGCATCACGCTGCGGCTGTTTGGCTTGCGCGAGGAAGGCACCGCGACGCGCATCCTCGTCGAGGACCTGCGCGATGTCATCGAGGACACAGGTCTCGATGCCGCGCTGCCCGAGTCCGGCCTCGAGCTGATCGAGAACGTGATGGACTTCCACGACGTCGACGTCGCCGCCGTGATGACACCGCGTACCGAGATCGAGGCGCTCGACGTCGAGGCCACGCCTGCCCAACTGATCGAGCGCATCGCCACAAGCGGTCACAGCCGCATCCCCGTGTTCGAGGAGTCCGTCGACGCCATCATCGGCTGGATCAGCGCCCGCGACGTCATCGGTCACATGGATGCCGGCACGCTCGAAGGCGCGAAGCTGGCCGACATCATCCGCCCCGCCAAGTTTGTGCCCGAGACGAAGAAGATCCCCGACCTGCTCGAGGAGTTCCGCGAGGAGCACTTCAAGCTCGCCGTGGTGCTGGATGAATACGGAGGCACCGCGGGGCTCGTGACCCTGGGCGACGTGTTGGAAGAGCTGATTGGCGAGATGCACGACGAGTACGATCAAGACGAGGACGAGGCCATTCGGCGCCTCGGGCCGGTGTTGTTCGAGGTGCCCGGCGCGGAACACGTCAGCGATGTGAACGAAGCGCTCGGGCTCGATCTACCCGAGGAGGACGACTTCGAGACGATCGCCGGCTTCGTGCTCGCGCGACTAGGGCGATTCCCCGAACAGGGCGAGGCGTTCACCGAAGATGGTGTCGAGTACCGAATCGCGGAAGCGACCGACCGGCGTGTGCTTTGGGTGCGCGTCCTGCTCGCCAAGGCGCCCGACGCGGCCTAGGCCTTGGCCCGGTTCACCGAAAGAGCGCTGGTCCTGCGGCGCTTCCCCTATAGCGAGTCGTCGCTGGTTGTGCACCTGCTCCTGGAGAGCGGCCGGCGCGTGTCCTGCATGGCGCGCGGCGCCTTCCGGCCCAAGTCGCGCATCTATGGTGTGTTTGATGTGTTCGACACGCTGGAAGTGCAGTGGACTGAGCGCCCGTCCGGCGGCCTCGGCGAGGTCCGCGCCGCCGAAATCAAGACCCGCCGGCGCGAACTCACGCGCGACTTGAGCCGCTACCGCGCCTGCCATGCAGCCCTCGAGCTCAGCGGCCACGCGGCGCGCGAAGAGGTCCGCGAACCGCGCCTCTTTCGCGCCACAGAAGACCTGTTGGACCACGTCTCGGAAGAGCAGCGCGTGCCCGGCGTCGAGCTCGTGGCCTTCCACCTGGAGGTCCTCGACCTCCTCGGCCTCGCGCCCGCGCTGGTGCTCTGCGCGGCGTGCGGCGAGGTCGCGCCGGCTGTCGAGCCCGGCCGCGCGGCCTTCTCCGCCGCCGCCGGCGGCCGCCTCTGCCCAAACTGCGCCGCAAGGGAGCGCGCTTCCGGCCTCCGAGTCGGTACCCTACCGCTCGAAGTTCTCAGCGGAGCCGCGCTCTTGGTCACCACCCCGGCCGACCAGCGCGTCTTCCTGCCGCCGCCACCGGCGAAGCTCTTCCAAGAGCTCGTGGACTTCGTCGACCGCTTCCTGGAATACCACCTCGAGACGCGCCTTAAGACCCGGCTCTCCCCGACATGATCCCCCGGACACTCCTCCTTGCCCTTGTTCCGCTGCTGGCGGCAAGCTGCATCTCGACGACCTACACCGGCCACGACTTCGACGAGCCGTTCTCGCTCGAGACGGCGCCCGAGCACATCCAAAAAGCCGAGGCCGAGATCGCCGCCGGCGACACCGAGATCGCTCTCGACCGCCTGATCGAACTGCACCAGACGCCGTCGATCGACCCTGCCGACCGCAAAGTCGCCGGGCAGCTCCTGAACGACACATGCGTGCTGCTCATCGATCAGCTTGTCGAGGAAGAGCACCCCTCGCGGCTCAAGCGTTTGTTCAACCTGGACCTGCCGCCGCGCCTGCGCGTCGAGGCCGGCATTGCCGCCGCGCGTGCTTACTTGAACGACTCTGAGCGCGTGAAGTGCTTCAAGATGGTGCGCAAGGTCGAGGACAAGTTCCCGATGCACCACCTGCGCATGCAGGCCGGCGACCTCTTGTTGGAGGCCGGCCTCTCGCTTGCTGCGGATGACTCAACCTGGTTCTTGTTCTTCTCGCCGGCGAAGGACCGTGCGCTCGAGACCTTGGACTTCTTGGTGCTGAATTACCCGTTCCATCCCGGCTGCGACCAGGCGTACCAAGCGCTTGCCAAGCTGTACGAAGACGCCGATTGGCAAGAGCGCGCGATCCGCAACTACGAAGACCTCGTTGCCTTCCAGCCGGACAGCCCGCTGGCCCCCGAGGCGGAGGCGCGCATTCCGCTCCTGCGATTGTCGCAGATGACACGTGCGGACAACGACCGCAGCGAGATGGTCCGCGCGCGCGACGAGGCCTCCGCGTGGCTTGAGCGCCACGCCGGACACCCGCTCGAAGAGCCTGTGCGCGGGGTGCTGAGCGATGCCGAGCAAATGCTTGTCAAAAACGACCTAGTCAATGCGCGCTTTTACCTGCGCGTGCACGAACCCTTCGGCGCCAGCCTGCACGCCAAGCGCGCGCTCGAAGAGGCCAAAATTGCAAAGGACCAGGACCTGATCGACGAGGCCACCGCCCTGGTCAACGAAGCCGACGCCATGGACGAAACCCCGTGAAGCGAGCTGCGCTGTTCCTTGTCGTTGCCATGACGGCGTGCGGTTGGCACCAGGGCCTTGTCGTGCCCGAGAGCGCCGGCGACGTGCAGTCGATCGGCATCGAGATCTTCGGCAACGAGACGCCCGAGCCCGACCTCGAGGCCGACTTCGCGCCGTATCTATCGGAGTCGGTGGTCAGCTTCATCGATCTGCAGTTGCGCGCCCCCGATCGCAGCGACCTCGTCGTGCGCGGGACGGTGACCGGCTTCCGGCGCCGGAACGGGATCCGCAGCCGCGACAACGAGTTGCTCGAGGGTTCGGTGCGCATCGAAGTCACTGCCGAGCTCATACGCCGATCGGATGGCGAAGTCCTCAAGACCGCCAGCACCGGCCTGTGGGCCGAGTACCCCACCGGCACGCCAGCCCTCACCACCCCCGGCGTCGGGGAGGAGCCCGCGCGCGCGCGCCTGTTCCGCAACTTGGCCGACCGGCTCGTGCTCGAGCTCTTCGATAGCACCTCCCTGTAGCGCCCCTGTAGGAATCGCAGACTTGTCCCACTATGGGGCCAAGATGTGGCGCTTGTGCTGCGTAGAAAACCCATCAGCCCCATCTTCCGATAAGATACGCGGTCCGAGCGCAAACCCCGAGGAGGAGACCTCTGGGCGAAGATGCCGGCCTCATAAAGACATGAACGAAAAACCGAAGCCCACCACCGATAAGGACAAGAAGCCCCGCTCGCTTGGGTCCTTCTTGCTCTTCCTCTTTCTGCTCGTTGCCGTGCTCGGCTGGGTCGGCCGCCAGTCGATGGTCAAGCCGGACATCCTGAGCCAGGACGAGTACCTCGCGAACCTTTATATGGGGCGTGTGGTCGAGCAGGTCTACGAAGGCAACGCCGGCGGCAGCAACAAAGTCGAAGGCACGTATCAGAAGCGCGCGGGCGAAGCACCGACGCCCTTCACTGCGAGCTTCGCCGACGTCGCGCCGAACGAGATCGATTGGCGCGAGCTCAAGGCCACGCGCATCGAGCACACACTGCCGGCCGAGGACTTCGCCGCGGCGCTCGCTGGCGGTTGGTACGACCCCGTGCTAGCGCGCAGCCTTAAGATTCGCCACGTGACCACCGAGCCACCTCCCGAGGGCTCGAAAGAGGGCACGCCGCCGCGTGTGATCGAGAGCTCGAAAGAGCACCTGTACGTGGAGGTCATTGCCGCATCCGAGACCAAGTGGCAGCGCCAAGCGCCCGACCCGAGCGCCGAGCCGCCGTACTTTCTTCCGCAGTCATCCAGCCACGTCTGGTTTGAGATCGACCTGACGCCGGTCCTCGACCGCGACGTGCCCGAGCTCGGAAGTCTGGTGTCGTCGCTCGAGTCTACGGGCGTGCCGATCACCCGCCACGCATTCGAGCTGGGCGACAAGACCGGCTCGCGGTGGAAGGAAGACACAAACATGCTGAACCAGCTGCTGTTCTTCTACGGACCGTGGATTCTGCTCGGCCTCTTGTTCTTCTTCTTCATGCGCCAAGCCCGCACCCAAGGCGGTGGCGGGATGATGAGCTTCGGCAAGTCGCGCGCGCAGATGTACACGAAGGAGAACCACACCGGCATGACGTTCAACGACGTCGCTGGCGCGGCCGAGGCCAAGGCCGAGGTGCGCGAGGTCGTCGAGTTCCTACGCAACCCCGCGCGCTTCACGCGGATCGGCGGCCGCATCCCGCGCGGCATCCTGTTGGTGGGCCCTCCCGGCTGCGGCAAGACGCTGCTGGCGAAGGCGATCGCCGGCGAGGCCGAGGTGCCGTTCTTTGCGATCAGCGGTTCGGACTTCGTGGAGATGTTCGTCGGCGTTGGCGCCAGCCGCGTGCGCGACCTGTTCAAGCAGGCGCGTGACAACAGCCCGTGCATCATCTTCCTGGACGAGATCGACGCAGTCGGTCGCCGTCGCGGCGGTGGCATGGGCGGCGGGCACGACGAGCGCGAGCAGACGCTGAACGCGATTCTGGTCGAGATGGACGGCTTCGGCACCGACGACGGGATCATCCTGCTTGCGGCGACCAACCGCCCCGACGTGCTCGACCCTGCGCTCCTGCGCCCCGGGCGCTTCGACCGCGAGGTCACGATCGACATGCCCGACCAGAAGGACCGCATGAAGATCCTGAAGGTCCACCTGGCCAAGGTGCGCTGCGAAGACGAGCTCGATGTCGAGCTGCTCTCGCGCTCAAGCCCGGGTTACTCGGGTGCCGACTTGGCCGCAATCGTTAACGAGGCCGCCATCATGGCCGTCCTCGACAACCGCGACAAGATTGGCCAGCACGACCTCGAAGAGGCGCGCGACAAGGTCCGCTACGGGCGCCAGAAGATCAACCGCTCGGCGGAGGAAGTCGACCTCAAGATCACGGCCTACCACGAGGCCGGTCACGCGGTTGTTGCTGCCGTCGAGGACGAGGCCGACCCACCCTCGAAGGTCACGATCATTCCGCGCGGTCGCGCTTTGGGCTCGACCATGACGCTGCCCGAGAAAGAGGTCCTGCACCAGTCCAAGCGTGGGCTGGTGGCGCGCCTCGCGGTGCTGTTCGGTGGCCGTGCCGCCGAGGCCCGCTTCTGTGGCGACATCTCGGCCGGTGCCAGCAGCGACATTCAGCGCGCAACCCAGATTGCGCGCTCGATGGTCACCGAGCTTGGCATGAGCGAGGCCGTCGGTCCAATCAACTACGGCGACCGCCAGGGCTCCGAGTTCTTGGGCACCGAGCTGATGCGCGATCGGTCGCACTCCGAAGAGATGGCGCGCTTGATCGACGACGAGATCAAGGCCCTGATCAGCGGCGCCTACGAGCGCGCCGAGACGATCCTGGCCGATCACTCCGAGGCGGTTGAGAAGATTGCGCAGGCACTGCTTGCCTACGAGACGATCGACGGCGAGGGCGTGAAGACGCTGGTCGCGGGTGGCAATGTCGAGGACGTGGCGCCGGCGCCAAAGCCCTCGGATAAGAACCAGAAACCGCCCACGAAGAAGCAGACTCCCGAGCGCGAGGCGAAGAACGGCCTAGATGGTGACCTGCCCGGAACAGCTGGCTTCTCGCCAGCGTAGGAATCCGTGACCGTGAAGCGTCTGCCCACCCTCGTGGGCATCCTCAACACGACTCCCGATAGCTTCTCCGACGGCGGGCGCTTTTTAGCGCCCGCCGTCGCCCTAGAGCGCGGGCGGCACTTGGTGTCCGAGGGCGCGGCGTGGATCGATGTCGGCGGCGAGTCGACGCGGCCCGGCGCCGCGCCCGTGAGCGCAGCCGAACAGATCGCGCGCGTGGTCCCCGTCGTGCGCGGCCTAGCCGAAGGCGGGATCGCCGTCAGTGTCGATACGCAGAGCGCCCGGGTTGCCCACGCCGCGCTCGAGGCTGGCGCGCGCATGATCAACGACATCTCGGGCGGCGTCCGCGACCCCGAAATCCTGACCGTCACGGCGGCCGCGGATGCCTTCTTCGTCGCGATGCACATGCGCGGTACACCTGCCGACATGCAGTCCTTCGCGCACTACAAAGACGTCGTTGCGGAGGTGCGTGACGAGCTCGGCGAGCGACTTGAGGCCGCCCTCGCCGCGGGGATCTCTCGGGAGCGCCTCATCGCCGACCCCGGCTTCGGCTTCGCCAAGAGCCTGGAACAAAACGTCGAGCTCTTGCGCCGCCTCTCCGAGCTCAAGGCTTTGGGAGTGCCCCTCTTCGTGGGCCTCTCCCGCAAGTCCATGATCGGTGCCCTGACCGGTGAAGAGTGCCCCACCAAGCGGCTCGCCGGAAGCCTTGCTGCGCTGACCGCCGCCGTGCTTGGCGGCGCCACGTTCCTGCGCGTCCACGATGTCGCGGCCAGTCTGCGCGCCGCAAAGGTCGCCACTGCGCTCGTCGGCTGACTTCTGTAGAGGAAGTTCGCGCCCTTGGCGTGTATCCTTGACCGGACTCAACCGCCATGTACCTCACCTGGATTCTGCAGACCCTGATCCTGACCCTTGGGATCTACCTGTTCTTGCGCTTCTTGCGCACGACGCAGGGCAACCGCATCGTGCGCGGGCTGGCCTTCGCTCTGCCGCTGATCGTGATCTTGATCTGGGGCACGGCGTACTCGCTGCAGCTCGAGGAGCTGCGCCACATCCTGAAGGGAATGGCCGGCTTTGCGGTGGTCTTCATCGCGATCCTGTTTCAGGACGAGCTGCGCCGCGGCATGGCGCAGTTCGGCGAGAACCCCCTGATCCGGCGCTTTGTGCCGTCGACCGACACCGACGTTCTTGAAGAGATCAGCCGCGCGGCCGTCGACATGGCGACGAAGCAGGAGACGCACGGCTCGTTCACGCGCATTCGCCCCTATGGCGCGCTGATCGCGTTCGAGCGCGAGAACTCGCTGCAGAGCTACATTGACGGTGGGCGCCGCATCGAAGCGCGCGTCAGTCACGAATTGCTGGAGACGATCTTCCGGCCCAAGAGCCCGCTGCACGACGGGGCTGTGATCATCCGCAAGGACCGCGTGGCCTCGGCGTCCAGCATGTTGCCGTTGACACAGAACCTCAGCATCGCCAAGTCGACCGGCACGCGCCACCGCGCGGCCATCGGCCTCAGCGAGGAGACCGACTCGATCGTCTTGGTCGTGTCCGAAGAGACCGGCCGCATCTCCATCGCCGCGGCGGGCGAGCTGCGCAGCGTGGCCCAAGGCGACCTGGTCGACGAGCTGCGCGCCAGCCTTGGCGCCGAAAAAGACCCGCAGCGCGAGACCGCCGGACAGCGCATCGTGCGCTTCTTCAAGGAAGATCTAATCTGGTTCGTGACCTCGGTCGCGTTGGCGCTGATGATGCTGGTGATCGCGCACCAGGACATCGCAGTGCCGCGCACGTTCACGGTGCGGCTGATCGATGCCAAGGACTTGGGCTCGGCCGAGCCCGGTGAGGGCGAGATCGCGATTCGACTTCCGGGCGACGAGTGGCGCGTCAAAGAGCCGCGCCGCACGCGTACGTTTAGCATCATCGCCGAAGGCAGCCGCGCACAGATCGACCAGCTTGGCGCCAACCTGTCCGGCACGTTCACGCTCGACACCGTCAGCAGCGATGAGGAGACCAGCCTCGACGTCGCGCGCATCGCCTTCCGCAAGACGCCGCCGATCGGGCTCAGCCTGAATTGGCGCGAAGGCGACACCCCGCGGATTGTCCTTGAGCGCTATACCGAGACCGAAGTGGACCTGCTGCCTTCGATGGTCAGAGTCGATGCCACGAACCTCGATCCGCACTTCGAACTGGCCGAGGAGCCCGTTCAGTTCGCCGTGGGTGCCGCGACGATCGTGGGCCCCGCAAGCGCGATCAGCTTGCTCGAGTCCGGCGAGCTTGAGTTCGACCTGGGCACAGTGGTGCTCAGTCGCGAGGACCGCCGCGATCGCACGTTCCCGATGTACCTGCCGCGGCAGCTGACCGCGCGCGACTTCTCACTGCTGGGCGATCTGCCGATCCAGGTTACCGTGCCGATTCGCCCGGCGACGACCTCGCTCGAGATCAAGCGCGAAGTGACTCTCACCAGCCTGAAGGCTGCCGACCGCGCGCGCCTGGATCACTGGGCGCTGCCGATCAACGCGCTCGAGAAGAGCTTCACGATCAGGACCTCGGGCCTGCTCCCCACCGAAACGGGGACACCGGTGTACACCGAGACACGGCGCAAGATCATGCGCTACGTCGAAGACAACCTCGTCGCGATCGTCGACATCGCCGACCAACCGGAGGGCCAAGAGCCGCGCAGCGTGCCGATTCGCTACTTCCTGTTGGACGGCGACTGGCGCACGGCGCTGGATGTCGATCCCTCGATGGAGCGCGCCGCGCTAACGATCGAGTCCGCCAACGACGACATTTACCTGACCCCGCAAGACCTCCCCACGGGCGACTGATTCGCCTCTCTAAAAGCCCGCAAGACACACCATGGGACAGATGTTCGGAACCGATGGCATCCGCGGACGCGCGGGCGAAGGTTGGCTCAGCACCGAGGCAGCCGAAGTGATCGGCGTGGCCCTCGGGCATGCGATGGGGCCCAGCTGCGGCACGCGAAAAGGGCGCGCGCTCTTGGGCCACGACGGTCGGCGCTCGGGTCCCGGACTCGAAGCTGCGATGGCGGCCGGGCTCGAGTCGGCGGGTTTCGAGTGCAAGAGCGCGGGGCTGATCACGACTCCCGGCCTGGCCTTGCTTGGGCGGCTTGACGACTTCGACGTCACCGTGATGCTGAGCGCCTCGCACAATCCGGCTGCCGACAACGGCATCAAGATCTTTGGGCGCGGCGGCGCAAAGCTGTCCGACGAGGCCGAGGCTGCGATGGAGGCCGAGCTGCTGAAGGTCGGCTGCCCCGAGCCCGAGGCGGGCGCGCCGGCGCGTGCGACGTTGGCTCCTGATCCAAGCTTGGAAGAGGAGTACACGACGTACCTTGAGGGTTGCATCGAAGGCCTTGGGCTGTCGGGTTTGACGATGGTGGTTGACTGCTCGAACGGCGGCGGGAGCCGCGTGGCGCCGAAGGTCTTCGGGCGGCTGGGTGCAGTCGTGCACGCCGTCGCGGCCGAGCCCGACGGCGACAACATCAACGCGGGTTGCGGAGCAACGGACCTGTCGCTCGTGACGCGCGAGGTGCGCCGGCTGGGCGCGGACCTTGGGGTCGCGCTTGATGGCGATGGCGACCGCTGCATTCTGGTCGACGAGAACGGCGGCGTCGTGCACGGCGATGGCATCCTGACCGTAATCGCCGGCGAGGCGATGGCGAAGGGCCTGTGGTCCGACCCGCGCGTGGTCGCGACCGTGATGAGCAACAAGGGTCTGCACCGGGCACTGCGTCAAGTCGGTGTGGGCGTCTTGACCGTGGGCGTTGGCGACAAAAGCGTCGTCGCAGGCCTGCGCGAAGAGAACCTACGCGTCGGCGGCGAACAATCGGGTCACGTGATCTTCGGCGACGACCTTTTCCACATCGGCGATGGCATCTACACCGCGCTGCGGGTGCTCGAGGTCATGCGCTCGACGAAGCGGTCCTTGTCCGAGCTCGCTGCGCCGTATCAAGCGTTCCCACAGATCCTGTTGAACGTGCCGGTGCGCAAGAAACCACCGCTAGAAGAGATTGCGGGGCTGCCTGAAGCCGCCGCCGCCGTCGAGGCCGAGCTTGGCGAAGACGGGCGCGTGCTGCTGCGATACTCGGGCACGGAACACCTGGCGCGCGTGATGGTCGAAGGACCGGACGCCGTGCGCATCGAGGAGCAAGCCAAGATGATGGCCGATCTGATCCAGAAGCAAATCGGCTTGGCTCCGGCCAAGGGATAAGCCCTTGTTGGCTCTAGCTCTCGAGACGTCGACGCGGCGCGCGAGCGCAGCGCTTGGGGTCTTGGGCGAGAAGCCGGTCGCACAAGCGCTGCTTGGCGAGCGGCCGCACCTGTCGGGCCTGCTGCCGATGGTCGCCGAGCTGTTCGACACGCTTCGCGCTGCGCCTCGTGATTTGGGCGCGGTGTTTGTCGGCACGGGACCGGGCAGCTACACGGGTCTGCGTGTGGGCATCTCGACGGCGCTCGGCCTTGCGGTCGGACCCGCTCCACCCGCGCTGTATGGCATCGCGTCACCGGGCGCGCTGTTCTTTGGCGCGCTTGACGAAGGCGAGAGCGGCGCATGGATCACGGATGCGCGCTCGGGGACTTGGTACATAGCGCGCGCCCGGCGCGAGGCGAAGGCTCTGCAGATCACCGAAGCGCCACGGCTTGTCGCCACTGCAGATCTGGCCGTCTTGGCGGACGAGCGCTTGTTCACCGACGAGGCCTCGATCGAGGCGCTGCGCGACCTGCTTCCGGCCCCGGATGCGCTCGAGCTTCGCGAGCCCATCGCGTCCGACCTGTGGCAGCTCGGCGCGGCTGGTCTCGAGGCCGGGCTTCCCCCCACACCGCCGGGGCAGCTTGCGCCGCTGTACTTGCGCGAGTTTCCCGCCAAGGTCCGCGCGCGATGACCCGCGCGCGCAAGCTGATTGGGCTCTTGGTGCTGGGGCTGCTTCTTGCCCAAGCCGCCGCGGGGCTCATCACGATGTTGGGCGCTGCACACGCGGCAAGCTGGGCCGAGCGCCGCCGCGCTTTTGGGGACTCCGGCGAGCTGCGCCTCGACGCGGCGCTGGGCAAGACAGCGCCCCTTTACGACGAGCTCGCGCGGCAGCTTGCGAACGTCCAAGGCCAACACGCGGTGGTGTACTTGTTCCCCACCGCCGGCTTGCCCACGGACCTGGGCGAGCTTGCGGTCTTGCAGCAAGCGTACGGCACGCCGCTCGCTGCGCTGCTGCAGCCAGCAGCGGTGCGGCTCTTAGGCCCAGGCTTGCAGCTGGGTAAGTTGGACGGTGACGAGGCCTTGCTCCTAGCCGAGATCGGCGCGCACAAAGAGCTGCCGTTCGTGGCGCTTCTCGAAGAGCTCGCGCGCGCGGAAGGCTTTCGTATCTACCGATTTGCGCCGGGAGCGGGCCAATGAGCACAGCCTTGGTGGGCTTGGCGGTCTTCCTTCTGCCGTGGCTTTTGGGCTCTGGTTTGATGCGGCTGTTCGATACGCCGCGCGCCATGGGTGCCGAGCGGCTCGCGCGGATCGCACAGGCCTGGTCGACCGGCTTTCTCGTGTTCGGCGTCGTTCTGTGGCTGTTTGCTTGGTTCGCGCTGCCGGTCCCCGGCGCCCTGCAGCTTGGCCTGTTCGCTGCGCTTGGGCTGCTCAGTCACGCCCTCGCCAGCCAGCGTGAAGAGGACCCCGAGGAGGCGCCTGCCCCCCGCCCGCGCCACTCGCGCCTCGAATGGAGCTTCTTCGCGGCCGCCGTCTTGGTCTCGCTCGCCTCGCTTTCCGACCGCGCGAACCTCGCGCGGCTCGCACCGATCACAAGCGGCGACGAAGCCGCGATCTGGACCGCCGCCGCCCGCGGCCTTCACGCGTCCGGCGGCTACACAGGCGAGTACGCCCACGCGATCGCCACCACGATCACGCACCCGGACTACCCGGCGCTGAACCCGCTGTGGCAAAACTTCGTCTTCGATCTAGCGGGCGGGCCCGATCCGTTCAACGGCCGCCTGCCCATGCAAGCCGGCGCGCTCGCGCTGATGCTTCTCGTCGCCGGCAGCCTGGCCCACCGCACGCGCCCGGCAATCGCCGCGGTCGCCGCCCTCGCGATCGCCGGCCTGCACGGAGGCGCGCACCTCGACCTGGTCCAAACCGCCTACTCCGACGGCCTCGTGGCGCTCGGCCTCGCGCTCGCCACGGTGGCTTGGATCGAGTGGCAAGAGCGCCGCCGCACGGCCTCCTTACTGCTCGCCGCCGCCGGCCTCGCGCTCGCTGTCTTCGCCAAGAACGAGGGCCTGATGCACGCGGCCGCCTTCATCGGTGCAGCGGCCCTCACACGCGGACCCCACAGACCCACGGAGCGCGAGCTCCTCTTCGGCCCGCCCAGCCGCCTCGCCCCAGCGCTGCTGCTCTTGGCCTTCGTGCCCGCAGCCCTGACCTATCTCGTCCAGAGCCGCTTCGCCCTGGAAGGCGACATGACCGGCACCGCCAACGCCGCCGGCGCCCCCATCTGGGAAACGATCCCCAGCCAGTTCGCCGAGCGCGCCCCCTTGGTCCTCGACTACCTCGCGCGCCACCTCTTCCTGTCCCCCACATCGGGCGGCTTCCTCTTGCTCGCGCTCGGCCTCGCCCTCCTCGCCAAACCCAAAGCGCTTCTCGCCCGCAAACTGGCCGCCCCTACGCTGATGATCCTGCTCTCGAGCCTGGGCTTCACCCTGATCTTCATCGGCAGCGTCCACCACCTAGGCCGCGGCCCCGGCGCCGAGCTCTGGCACCTCGACACCGCGCTCGTCCGCGTCTTCGCCCAACTCGTCCCCGCCGCGACAATCCTCGTCGCTCTCAGCCTGGGTTCCGAAGACGAGCCGGGTGAAAACCCGTCGCTCTCCTAGCTCCTTCCTCTCCTTGCGGTTGAGCAAGGGGCAAGCGCCCCCCCCCGAGGCGCGCATCCCCGTTTGGCGACGGATTTGTACCTGACTCGGTACCCGCTACAGCGTCGTCGCTTGGATGTACTTGAACCAGACCAACTCGTCGACCTCGGCGTTGCCCGAGCCGGGGTTCCACGCGGGCGGCGTGGCGGCCTGCTCGGCGGCGAGGGCGGCGGCCTCTTGGCGGGCGACTTCGAAGTAACCCGCGCGCTCGGCGGCCAGCTCGGCGTCGCCCATGGGGACCTCGGGGTCACCGGGTAGGTCGCCGTCGAGAGCATGGGCCAACGAGGCCGCAGTCAGCTCGATCGGGCGGTCGCCTCCCACGTCGCGGGTCAGGTGATTCCAGACGCCGTTGGACCAGTTGAAGCGGTAGGTGCTCAGGAAAGCCGTGCCGTGCTCGGCGACAAACTCGACGGCCGACAGGATGAAGTCGATGTCCTCGGCTGACGCGTAGTACGGCAGCGAGAGGCGCACCCAACCGGGCTTCATGCCGCCATAGCCGCTGCCAACAAGGGCGCGGAAGCGGCTCGAGTGCGCGTGATCGATGCCAAGCAGGCGGTGGCCGTAGGGGCCAGCGCAGGCGCAGCCCGAGCGACTCTGCACGCCAAACAAGTGATCGAGCAAACCGCTCGCGAAGTCGTGGTGCAGGTCCTCGATCATGATCGAGATGATCGCGAGGCGGTCCGCATCTTGCGGTCCCAGCACGGTGATCTTCGGGTGTGCGGCCAGGCGCGCGATCGAACGCGCGGCGAGCTCTTTCTCGTGCGCCAGGATCACGTCGCCACCGACCATGGACTTCACAAGGAACGCCGCGCCCGCGCGCAGGTCGGCCATGATCGCGGGCGTGCCGCCCTCTTCGCGCGCGGCCAAGTCCTTCACGTAGTCAACCGCGTGGTTGTCGACGCTCCCGACGTAGTCGACCGTGCCGCCGCCGGGGCGCTCGGGTGTCTCCGTCACGAACAGCTCGCGGCGCGCCACGAGCAGACCCGAGCCGCCCGGGCCGCCCAGGAACTTGTGCGGGGACAGCACCATCGCGTCGAGCGACTCGGCCGGGTCACTGGCCTCCATCACGATCGGCATGTAAGGTCCGCCGGCTGCGTAGTCGATCACGATCTTGCCACCGTGTGCGTGCATCAGGCGCGCGATCGCGGCCACGTCGACGATCACGCCGGTGACGTTCGAGGCCGCCGAGAAGGCGCCCAACTTCAAGGGCCGCGCGGCGTGCTCGATCAAGCCCGCTTCAAGCACGGTCAAATCAACCGCGCCGTTCGGGCAGGTCGGGATCTCGATCACCTTGGCAATCGACTCGAGCCACGGCAGGTAGTTCGAGTGGTGTTCGAAGGGGCCGACGAAGACGACCGGGCGCTCTTCGTCGGGGATCTGATCGGTGAAGTGGTACTGGTGGTCGAGCGGGTCCGGCACCCGCAGTCCCAAGAGGCCCACCAGTTTGTTCGTTGCCGTCGTCGCGCCCGAGCCGCAGAACACGACCACGTGGTCGTCGCCTGCGTGTATCTGTTCCGCGATGCGATCGCGGGCCTCTTCGCGCAGCAAAGTCAGGGCGCGCCCGGTCGCGGAGACCGCGGTGTGCGTATTCGCATAGAACGGGCGAACGCGGCCGAGCCAGGCCTCGACAAAGTGCAGGTAGCGGCCAGATGCCGTCAGGTCGGCATAGCTGATCAGGCGCGGACCGAACGGCGTCTGGATACGCGTCCACCGGCCGATCTCGTTCATCCGTAGCTGGGTCAAAAGCTCTGCTGTCGCAACTTGAGTTTCCATGGCGAGGAGTCTAACTCTGAGCGCAGCGTTCACCGTGGGAAGCAGGTACAAAAGAACCCGCGCGCCCCACGAAGTGGAGCGCGCGGGTCGCTTGTGAGACTCGTGAGAGTCTTACAGGTCCTGCGGACGCAGCGTCTTGCGGCCGTTGGCCGCAGCGCGGCGCTCAGCACCGGAGATCATTTCGCGCACAGCTTCGTCAAGCGCGCCGTAGAACTCACCCGACACGTTGATGCCAGCGGCGTTCTTCGTGCGGCTCTTGCTGATGATCAGCTCGACGGGCTTGCCCTTCTTGCCTTTGGCCTTGCGCACGGGGCGCTTAGCGGCTTTCTTGGCGGCCTTCTTAGCGGGACGCTTGGCGGCTTTCTTAGTCGCCTTCTTTTTGGCTTTCTTGGCCATAGTGATCACTTGTAGGTCAGTCGTTTCGCGGTTCGAACCGCGGTTGGAAGGTCTAGCCGCAACGATGCGGCAAGGCATAACTGCAGAATGCAAAGGGCGTGGGCTGGGTCAAAGGACAAAACCCACGAATTCGCGGGTTTTCATCAGGTTTGAAGGCGGTTTCCGGTTCGCGGGACCAGCGTGTAAGTGTCCTCTTGCTGGTGCTTGGGTCTTCAGTGCTTCAAGGATAGAGTGAGTACATGGATGCATACCGCGCGTGGGCCGACATCAACCTCGATGCCCTTGAACAGAATCTGACCTCGATCAAGACCGCCGTTGGCCAAGGCGTGACCATCATGCTGGTCGTCAAGGCCGACGCTTACGGGCACGGCGCAGTGGCGATTGCGCATCACGCAGCGCGCTCGGGCGTTGAGGCGTTTGGCGTCGGGACCTCGTCGGAAGCGCTTGAATTGCGCCGTGCGGGCATTTGCGAGCCGATTCTGGTCCTCGGCACGATCGTTGATGAAGAGGTCACAGCGTGTCTGCACCATGACATCCACATCGGCTTGCACTCCACCAGCCGCGCCGTCGCGCTGGAAGAGGCGGCCACACGACAGGGGCGCATCGCACATGTGCACCTGAACGTCGACACCGGAATGGGGCGCCTAGGTGTCCTCCCTGAACGGGCGATCGAGCTGTTGCGCACGATCAAGGCCTCCGCGCACCTCGAGCTTGCGGGTGTCATGTCGCACCTCGCCTCGCCCAAGGGAGATTCGGACGGCGGAATGGCCGAACAGACCGCGCGCTTCGAACAAGTCCTCAGCGCAGGCCGCAAGGAGGACTTGCTGCAGGGCATGATTCACATGTCGAACTCGGCCGGCCTGTTCTCTGGCAAGGCGCCTCTGTACGACGCGGTGCGCGTCGGCATCAGCGCGTACGGCGTGGTGCCCAACGGGGTGTCCTGGGGCGGCGAGCTCGAGCCGGTGATGAGCCTGCGTACGCGCATCATCTTCCTGAAGGACCTGCCGGGTGGCTCGACCGTGGGATACGACGGCACCTTTCAATTGAAGAATACGCGCCGCATCGCGACGCTGCCGGTCGGCTACAACGACGGCGTGCCATGGCGTTTGTCGAACCGCGGCGAGGTCCTCGTGCGCGGGCAGCGCGCCCCCATCGTCGGCCGCGTGTCGATGGACTACACCACGATCGACGTGACGGACATCCCCGGCGTCGGGTCCGGCGACGTTGCCACGCTGATCGGTTGCGACGGGGAGGAGCAGCTGTTCCTGCGCGACGTGGCCGAGAAGGCCGAGACGATCCCCTACGAGGTCGCTTGCTCGATCGGCAAACGTGTCGCGCGCGTGTTCCGCGCGCGCTCGAAGAGCTGCGCTGCCAACATCGTCCCCGAAACGAAGGCGATCGGGAGCAAGGCCTAACGAGACCTTGAGGTGGCTCCTTCGCTTTCTGAGGCGCGCGCTGGTCTTCACGGGCCTGGCGCTGTTTCTCGTAGTCTCGGCGCTGCTCATCTTCGAAGCCACTGGCGGAGTCGAGCGCCTTCTGCGGGACGGGCTTGAGCGCGTTCTGGAGGACGAGCCGGGGCTGACAAGCGACGTGCGCAACGTGCGCATCGATTGGTTGAAGCCTGCGATCTATGTCGAGGGACTGCACGTCCAAGGCGAAGGCGGCGAGCTGTTCATTGAAGAGGCGCGCTGCGTCTTTGACCTGTCGCACGGCGGCGGTGCCGCGGCGCGTATCGCAGCCCTGGACGTCACGCGCGGGCGCGTCTTGTTGTCGCAGAGCTTCATCGAGGCCACGGGCCGCGCAGTCGCCCACGCGCAAGGCCTGGTAGCGGGTCCGGTTGGCCCCGAAACGAATGAGCAAACCGAACTCGAGAAACCGGGCCGCGGGCTGCCGATCTGCAACCTCAGCGACATCGAGGTCGCGCTCATGCTGCCTAGCGGCGAGCGCGTCGAGCTGGGCACTGCGGCGGCGCGCCTCAAAGACGAGCACGACGACGGCCTCTCGCTTGCCGGCGCGGTCGCGTTGGCCGGTGGCGGCACGGGTGTGCAGCCCCTGTTTTTCCGCGCCGCTTTGGGCTCGGCGGGCGAGCTTCGCGTGCGCGCCGCAACGCGCAACCTGCAGCTGAAGAGCCGGGGGAGCGACCTGCGCAGTCTGTTGCCGCCGGCCCTGCAACAGGTCGATCTGGACCTGCGCGCATCGGTCGACTTCGAGGGGCAGTTGGCGATTGACGGTTCGCGGCCGCCGCAGTCGACGGCGCGTGTGCGGCTCGAAAATGGCTACCTGCGCCCCGGGCCTGGGCTGCCCGCTTTGGACGAGTTCGAAATCGACGGGCAGATCGACTGGTTGCCCAAAACCGAGGCCCTGACGCCTGAGGACTTGTGGCGCGCCGCGCGCGGGACGGGCACGTTCACCGCGCGCGTTGTGGGCGAGGCAATCGAGGGCTCGGTCGACCTACCGCAAGGTGGGCAACTTGAGCTGGCCGTGACAACGCCCAACGTGACGCTGGATGAGCGCCTTCTCGAAGAGCTCGGCCTGCCTGAAGACGGCCCGGTACGCAGCAACTGGCGCGCGTTCGACTTCACCGGGCGCGCAGATGTCGTCATGGGGTTGCGGCTCGACCTAACCCGCGGCGAGAGGCCGCTCGAAGGGCTCGATCTGTGCTTGGCAGCGTCTTCGGATGGCCACTCGAGCTTCCGCTACAACGGCTTCGAGGTACCCGGCGTCGGGCGCGAGGGCGTGCCGCTTGCGTGTGATCAAGTCGGCGGCGCCGCGGTCATGGGGATGCGCGGCGGGCACAAGCGGCCGGTCACGTTGGGCATCGTGGACGTGCATGGCAGCCACGGCTCGGGCGAGTTCCGCTCGAACGGGATGATTGTCAGTCCGAATCCGGACATCAAGCAACCCGAGCGTCCTTGGGCGGAGCTCTTGCCGGATCTTGACCTCGACATCGTGATCGACCACCGCGTGCTCGATGCCGAGCTTGAAGAAGCGCTTGACGGGATGACCGGCACGAACTGGATCTGGGGCGCGTTCAATCCGGAGGGCGGCTTTTGCAACGCGCTGGTGCAGCTGCGCTCGCGCCCGGCGATCGGCGGCATGACCGCGCTTGTGGATGTCGACGCGCACGATGCGGACATGCGCTGGAGCGAACTGCCCGTTGGGCTACACATCGACGACTTCGATCTGCAGCTGCGCTGGAGTCGCGCGATGGGCCGCGATCCGCGCGGCTGGGATTGGCGCGCTTCGGGCGGGCGCTTTTATGCGACGGGCTCAAGCGCGTCGGTCAGCAACTTGGAAGTGCGCGGCATGGTGCGCAGCACGAGCGATGCGGGGCCGGTCGAAGTGACCGGCGCGCAGCCGATGCACTCGATCGTGGTCACCGCGCCCGGACTCGCCTTGCGCGGGCGCGACTGGGAAGAGCTTGTGATGGCAATCCCCGAGCTGGCGCCGATTGGCGAAGAGCTCGGCACAAAAGGTCGCGTCGATCTGACGTGGGTCGACAGCTCCCTGCCGCCAACCGGCGACCGCGAGGTCGCGATGGAGGTCATGCCAACACTGGTCGAGCTGCTGCCCAAGGGCTTCCCCATGGTCACCCGCGATGTGGCCGGCCGGCTGGCGATGTCCGCGCGGATTCCCTTTGTCGAGCCCGGTGCCGAGGACACCGGCTGGGGCACGTCGTCCACCGGCGCGTACCAAGGCGCGTTCACGGCGCGATGGGCCTCGGGCATGCGCGTGGCGGCGACTTTGAACCAGCCTTTGGATCAGACGCCGGGCCAGTTGAAGTTCGCGGCGGCAAGCCTCGACCCGACCAACAGCGCACTCCTGGGTGCGCTCGCAAGCGATGCGCGCCAGCCGGGCGAAGCGCCGGCCATGTCAACGGAGGGCCTCGCTTTGGATGGGCACTTCGACCTGACCGGCGAACTTCAGTTGACGGATGCCGACACGCCCACGACCCCCGACATCGAGCTCTTCTTGCGCGGCAACTCGCTGACGCTCGACAAGCTTGTCTTGGACGATCTGCAAGGCGCCGTGACGATCTCGGATGGCGCTCTGAACGGGCACGAAGTTGAGGCAACCCTCAGCGGCGCTCCGGTCAAGTTGACCGGCGCGCGGTTTGTGTTTGCCCCAACGGAGGCGGATGGTGCGACGTTTTTTTCAACGCACCTGCACGCCGAGAATCTGCCGTTGGGCCGTGAACAAATGGGCGCCTTCCTTGAGCCCGAGGCGCTCGATTCCCTGCTGGACGACTTCGACTGGCATGGCTCGGTGGACCTTGAGGACATCACGCTTGTCCTCGATCGCGAGCCCGATGGCCGGCTTGCGGTGCGGATCAGCGGAGCGCTGACGCCGAATGCGATGCACATGGTCTTCGGCGCGCCGGTCGACATCAGCACGGCCGAGGTCGAGCTCGTCGAGTTCGTGTTGGAAGGCGAACGCGCGCGCGCGTGGGGCCGCGTCAAGGGGCTGTTTGGGGCCCTCGCGGACCGCGAAGTGCGCGACGGCGAGCTGCTGTTCTCCTACGTCGATCAGCGGCTGACGATTCAAGGGCTCGACAGCTCGTTCGCGGGTGGCCAGCTGCGCTCGCTTGGTGGCGGCACAGCCACGGCGCTGGCGGTCGACTTGGCACCGCCGCATCACTTCTCGCTTGGTATGGAGCTCAAGGGCGCCGAGGCCGGCTCGCTTCTCGAAGGTGCGTTTGGCGGAGCCGAAGAGAACCGCGGCCTGGTCGACGCGGCGATCCGCTTCGAGGCCACACCCGGCGACATCCTGGCCGCGAGCGGTGCCGGCTGGCTGCGCGTGCGCGAGGCGCGCCTCTGGTCGATCCCCGTCTTCCGCGAGCTCTTCAAGCAGCTGGGCTTCGACGCGACCGGCGTGTTCGACTCGATGCGCACCAACTTCGCGATTCAAGATGGGGCGTTCGAGTTGCGCGACATGAAGGCGCACAGTCCCCTCTTGAAGCTGGTCGGCAGCGGCCGACTCGACATGAACGGGAACCTCGAGAGCGACCTTGAGGTGCGCTACGGTTTGGTCGATAAGCTTGGCCCGCTGCGCTTCCTTGTGTACTGGTTCCAGAACTCGATCCTACGCGTCCAGATCCGCGGCGACCTGCACCGGCCCGTGGTCCTGTTGCGCAACTTCTTCTTCGACATCTTCAAGAGCGGCTACAAGAACAAGCCGCGCCTGCCGCTGCCCTACCCAGCCCCCTTGCCCGAGCGCTTCTAAAGTAGAATCCCCGCCATGTCCACGCCCCCCATCTATGCGGTCATCATGGCCGGCGGCTCCGGAACACGCTTCTGGCCCGCCAGCATCGCCAAGCGCCCGAAGCAGTTCCTGCCCATCTCCGGCGGCCTGCCGATGATTGTCGAGACGTTCCGGCGCCTCGAAGGTCTTGTCGACGCAAGCCACGTCCTGGTTGTCACCGCTGCCAGTCAGGCAGAGCTTGTGCGCGAGGCTCTACCCGAGCTGCCGCCGGCCAACATCCTCGCCGAGCCCGAGGCGCGCAACACCGCGCCGTGTGTCGCTTGGGCCGCCTACGAGATCGCGCGCCGCGACCCGAATGCGATCCAAGTCATCCTGCCGGCCGACCACGTGATCCGCCCCGCGGCCGAGTTCCAAGAGACGCTGCTGGCCGCCGCCGAAGTCGCCTCCGCAGAAGGCACGGGCGGCGGGCTCTTCACCTTCGGCATCGAGCCCACGTTCCCGGCCACCGGCTACGGCTACATCCAAGCGGCCGCTGCCTGCGGCGAGAGCCGCGGCCAGACGCTGTTTGGCGTCGAGCGCTTTGTCGAGAAGCCCAACGAAGAGCGCGCCAAGGCCTTCCTCGCCGAGGGCGGCTTCTATTGGAACGCCGGCATCTTCGTCTGGCACACCGGTGCAATCCTGGGCGCGATCGAGACGCTTACGCCCAAGCTCGCCGCCGGCATGCAGCGCATCATGGCCGCAGCCGATGGCCCCGAAGCCGAAGCGACGCTCGCCAGCGAATACGCCCAGCTCGACAAGGACCCAGTCGACGTCGCGATTATGGAGCGCGCCGACGACGTGCGCCTCTTGCCGATCAGCTACACCTGGAACGACGTCGGCTCGTGGAAGGCGCTGGAAGAGATCAGCACCAAGGACGCGAACGGCAACGCCCAAGTCCTCTCGGAAGAAGGCGACCTCATCGCGATCGACGCTGTGAACAACTTGGTCTTCGCCGAGGGCAAGCGCGTGATCGCGCTCGTCGGCGTCGAAGGTCTCGCCGTGGTGCAGACCGACGAGGCGACTTTGGTCTGCCCTCTCGACCGCGCGCAAGACGTGAAGAAGATCGTAGAACAGCTGAAGGCGAAAGGCGGCCGCTTCCTGTAAGCACTTTGATGCCACGCGTCCCCTCGATTCCTGCCACCGAGCAAGCGCCTTTCGATCTACCCCTCACTCGCAAGGGTTTCCGCGTGGCGCTGCGGCGCGGTCACGGACGCGCACTCCTGCACGCACAGCAATACGGCCTTGACGAGAGTCCGGGTTTTCTGGACGAGCTGCTCGCAGCCGCGCTCAAGTGCCCAGTCCTCGATCCGCAGTCGGAGGGATTGCGCGCCGATTGGCTACTCGAGCTCGCCACGCTGTCCGGCGTGAAACGCGAGTTCGCTTCACGGTTTCAAGCTGAACTTGCTGGGGAACGGCTCTATGCAGGCGACGATTGGAGCCTAGTACTTCGGTGCGAGTTGTTCGGCCTGTTTGCCCAAGAGGATGAATGCTGGGCCCGTTTGGAGCTCGAGCGCATGTTCGGGCCTCCGGGAACGATCCCACCCAAAGACTGGCTTTTTGGGCTCCCGCCCGCTGCCGAGCAGCTGCTCGACCTAGACGGCGAGGAAGGCCTGCTGCGCGTCGCCGAACGCTTAGGTGAGCGCCTCGAGCGTTCCCCAGAGGAGTGGGTCGACAAGGCGCTCCTTTGGTACTTCGATCAGGACCGCGAGGCCGGTTCGGCTCTGGCCGTTCTTGAAGAGGCACGCAAGCAGAGCGCGCGCGTCAACCGCTTCCTCCTTGCCCTCGAAACCAAGAGGGCTGAGCCTGGGAGGGTCGTATCGAGTGCTCATCCGAACGGTCTGCGCTTGCCCCTGGAGCGCAACTCAGCCGCCGATGTGATCGCGTACGTAGGATCTCCAAAGCATGCGAGCTGCGGCGATGCTGCACGGCCCTTCCATGGACACTTCCTTCACCGCTGGGGGATGGCTGCGTCACAAAGCAGTCTGAGCGAAGTTTATGAGCGCCTTGCAGCGGCAACCATCCCCTCTCACCTCTACGCGTACTTGAGGGTGTTCGCCAAGGCGCAGCTGCCGGTCCTAAGTCCGGCAGTCCTCGATCTGGCTCGACACGAAGACCCCCTCGTCCGTATTGCCGCAGTGACCGCTCTGAGCCAGCTGCGCGACACACGCCTGCGTGACCTCGCTCTCGATTCCTTGGAGGAGCTCCCCGCCAACTCTGCCGCCCTGGCGCTCTTCCACCTGAACGCGGCACCTGGAGACGCCAAGCTTGTCTCAGAAGCACTTCGAGTCCCAAGAGACATACACGACCTTCACGGACTTGTGGGCGACCTCCTCTTTGGCTTCCAGACTTCGCACGATCCCGACACGTCCGTCCTGATGCTCTTCATCTACGAGCACTCTCCATGTTCAGAGTGCCGCAGAAAAGCCGTTCGCCAACTCGCGGATTCCGGCCCCCTACCGACCTGGCTCGCCGAAGAAATCGCGTTCGACTCGAACGCGGACACCCGCGCAGTCCTCATAACCCCGCATACTTGACACCCATGGGCTGCGTCATCGCGATTGATCACGGCACGAAGAAGACGGGCTTCGCGCTCGCGGATGCGATGCGCATCATCACCGAGCCGCTCGATATCTGCTACGCCGCGGGTGCGAGCCCCGAGCTTCTGGCGCACATCGTTGGATTGTGCCGCGAGCGCGACGTCGAGCGCTTCGTCATCGGCCTGCCCAAGAACATGGACGGATCCGAGGGACCCCGCTCGGCGGACGTGCGTGTGTTTGGCGAGCTCTTGCGCGCTGCCGTCGCCGCCGCCAAGCTGCCGGTCCCCGCGATCACGTTCTGGGACGAGCGCCTGTCGACCAAAGAGGCCGACTCGCTACTCGTCGAGGCCGGCTTCCACGGCAAGGACCGCAAGGCCCGCCGCGACAGCTGGGCAGCGCTCGTGATCCTGCGCGACTGGCAAGAAGCCGGCGAGCCAAGCTAGCCGGAGCTATTCGCGCGAGTTGACTTCCGACTCAAGCTCCCCGAGGGCCTGCAGCAGAGCGTCGAGCGTGGGAACCTCTCCAAAGATCATCTCCGCCATGCGATCGTAGTCTCTGGCAACAGAGTCCAGAACGTGGTCCGTCGGAACAAGCCGCAGGTTGCCGCCCCATGCTTCTTCGTAGCGCGCCCAACCACGCGGATAGAAGCGCCGCTTGAACTCGACGACCTGTCTCAAGAGTTCGATCTCCTCCAGCGCACTCTTGCGGACCGGTGCAGCACACATGCGTGCGAGGTCATAGTAGTGCCGAGAGTATCGAAGCGGTTGGGGGCTACCGTCAGGGCGGTGGGCCTCATGATGCAGGATCGTTGCCTTCTCCCAGAAGGTCCGCTCGGCTCGGATCACCTCCACCTCGCAAGAAGGCTCGCCGAAGATGTCCGGAAAACAGTCCGCGGCGTAACTTGAGATCTTCCGATTCTCATGCGGTTGCCATGAAGCGAGAGGGCCGACCTCAAGCCGGATGATGGGACGCAGGTAGGCATCGGAAAACGCTGCCGGGTAGAAAACCGGGGCTACTGGGTTTCGTGTGGAGTAGCGGGGATTGGGTAGAGATCAAGACCTCCGAGATGGAACATGATGGCGTCACGGAATCGAGCCCGATTGTGGTAGCCGTTAGCTCGCCGCTTCAGAGC
>Ga0316206_1000760_pt1 | contig 36803 bp, 34 predicted proteins | sample 6monthpyrite_MG_FD_204942 | JGI IMG/M metagenome (GOLD analysis project Ga0316206, IMG submission 204942) | Microbial mat bacterial communities from mineral coupon in-situ incubated in ocean water Damariscotta River, Maine, United States -... | ecosystem: Environmental > Aquatic > Marine >...
CGGAATTAATATGACTGGAAATATTTCAATCACATTAACTTTAGCAATGTTTACTTTATTTATTCAAATCGTTCATTCTAAATGGGCATTTTGGAAACATATGTTAATGCCTCCAGGTGTGCCTTGGCCAATTTGGTTTATACTTGTACCAATTGAGTTAATAGGAGTATTAATTAAACCGGCAGCCTTAACCATTCGTTTGTTTGCAAATATTACAGCAGGACATATTATTGTATTATCAATTATCGGAATTATTTTTACAACGCATAACATTGGTTGGGCTGGACTTTCAGTGCCTTTGGCATTGTTTATATCAGTTTTAGAAGTAACTTTGGTGGCGTTTTTACAAGCGTTTATTTTTACAATGCTATCGGCAATGTTTATTGGCGCAGCTGTAGATGACGGTCATCATTAATTAAATAGTAAATAAGTTAAATAAATAAATAAAAACAAAAATGGGAGCAATCGGAGCTGGACTAGCTGTACTTGGTGCAGGATTAGGAATCGGAAAAATTGGTGGATCTGCAATGGATGCAATTGCAAGACAACCAGAAGCTACTAACAAAATTCAAACTGCTATGATTATTGCTGCAGCACTTATTGAGGGTGTAGCATTATTTGGTGTAGTAGTTGGTATGTTAGCTAAGTAATTTTAAAACTTAACCATAGGGATTGCCTATGGTTAAGTTTATTTTATTTAACACAATTAATTAAAAAAAATGGATTTAATAACACCTTCAGTCGGAACCATATTTTGGGGAACAATCGTTTTCGCCATTTTAATGATTCTATTGGCAAAGTTAGCTTGGAAACCAATGTTAACTGCTGTAAAAGAACGTGAACAAAGTATTGCTGATTCTTTAGAATTAGCTGATAAGACGAAACACGAAATGCAACAATTGCAAGCTCAAAATGAAAATCTATTAAAAGAGGCTAGAGCTGAAAGAGACAACATTATTAAAGAAGCCAATGAAGTTGGTAAAAGGCTTGTTGTTGAAGCTAGGGATACTGCAAAAATAGAAGCAAATACATTAATAGAAGATGCACAAAAAGCAATTACAAATGAGAAAAATGCTGCAATGTCTGAAATTAAGACGCATGTTGCTGCATTGTCATTAGAAATCGCTGAAAAAATTGTTAAAGGCCAATTGTCAACTGACGACAAACAAAAAACTTTAGCAAATCAACTGGCAGACGATATTAACTTAAACTAATTAAAAGATGAAAGGAACTATCGTTGCATCACGTTACGCAAAATCATTATTAGATTTGTCTTTAGAAAAAAACATTCTAGACAAAGTTAATACTGATATGGTTCAACTTTCTGAAATTTGTGCAGAATCAAAAGATTTGGTTTCTGTTTTAAATAACCCAACTATTAACGCTGTCAAAAAAACAGAAGTTTTGTCAGCAATTTTTAAAGGGAAAATGGAAAATATCTCACTAGATTTTATTCAATTGATTACGAAAAATTCTAGAGAATCATTACTGCCGATTATTGCACAAAGTTTTACAAAGTTATATAATGAACATAACAATATTTTAGATGTTGAATTAATTTCAGCAACTAAATTAGACAGTACAACTATATCTAAAATATTAGATAAAGTTAAAGTCAAATTTGATGATGCTACAATTCAGTTAACTGAAAAAATAGACGCATCAATTTTAGGAGGATTTATTGTGAAAATTGGAGACAAGCAAATAGATGCGTCTGTTGCAAGTCAATTAACAAACTTAAAAAGTATACTGCTTAATTAAGCAGTTTTATTAATTAATAAATATTAGAAAATGGCTAATATAAAACCAGCAGAAGTATCAGCAATATTGAGAGAACAACTTTCAGGTGTTAAAACTGAAGCAGAATTAGAAGAAGTAGGAACTGTCCTTGAAGTCGGTGATGGTATTGCTACTATTTACGGATTAAATGGAGTTCAATACGGAGAAATGGTTGAATTCAAAGGAGGGTTAAGAGGTATTGCCCTTAACCTTGAGGAAGACAACGTAGGTATTGTACTTTTAGGTAAATCAGACAACATTGTTGAAGGAGATACAGTAAAAAGATTACAAATTACAGCATCTTTACAAGTAGGTGAAGGTATTGTTGGACGTGTAGTTGATACAATGGGTATTCCTATTGATGGAAAAGGACCTATTGAAGGTGAAACTTTCGAAATGCCTTTGGAAAGAAAAGCACCTGGCGTTATCTATCGTCAACCTGTTACTGAACCTTTACAAACTGGAATTAAAGCAATTGATTCAATGATTCCAGTAGGTAGAGGTCAGCGTGAGTTAATTATTGGAGATAGACAAACAGGTAAAACAACTGTAGCTATTGATACAATTATTAACCAAAAAGAATTTTACGATAAAGGAGAACCAGTATATTGTATTTATGTTGCTATTGGACAAAAAGGTTCAACTGTAGCAGGTTTAGTTGATAAATTGACTAAAGCAGGTGCAATGGCTTATACTACAATTGTAGCTTCAAATGCTGCTGATCCTGCTGCAATGCAGTTTTATGCACCGTTTGCTGGAGCAGCAATTGGAGAATATTTTAGAGATTCTGGAAGACCAGCTTTAATTGTTTTTGATGATTTATCTAAACAAGCAGTTGCTTACCGTGAAGTTTCTTTACTATTAAGACGTCCTCCAGGAAGAGAAGCTTACCCTGGTGATGTATTTTACTTACACTCGAGATTATTAGAAAGAGCGGCAAAAGTGATTAATGATGACGCAATTGCTCAAACTATGAACGATATTCCACCATCAATTAAACATTTAGTCAAAGGTGGTGGTTCTTTAACTGCTTTACCAATTATTGAAACACAAGCTGGAGATGTATCTGCATATATTCCAACAAACGTAATTTCAATTACTGATGGACAAATTTTCTTAGAATCTAATTTATTTAATGCAGGTGTAAGACCAGCAATTAATGTAGGTATTTCTGTATCACGTGTTGGTGGATCTGCTCAAATTAAATCAATGAAAAAAGTAGCGGGTACTTTGAAATTAGATCAAGCGCAATATAGAGAATTAGAAGCTTTTGCTAAATTTGGTTCTGATCTAGATGCTGCTACAAAAGCAGTTCTTGATAAAGGAGCAAGAAATGTTGAAATTCTTAAACAAGCTGAAGGAGATCCTTTTTCTGTACAAGACCAAATTGCAATTATTTTTGCAGGTACTAAAGGTTTAATTACAAAAGTTCCTGTAAACAAAGTAAAAGATTTTGAAAAAGAATTAATCTCTGTATTAAATTCTACACATAAAGATGTGATGGATCAATTGGCTAAAGGAAAATATACTGATGCTGAAACTTCTGTTTTAACTAAAGTTATTACTGAATTAGCTGACAAATATTAAAATATAAAAATCAAGACTCTAGTAATAGAGTCTTGCAATTTTTAGTTTAAACCTAGTTACAAATCAATATGCAAGTAATAACTATTGACGATTAACTAATAACTAAACAAAAAATGGCAAATTTAAAAGAAATTAGAAATAGGATTGCATCTGTATCATCTACAATGCAAATCACATCTGCAATGAAAATGGTTTCTGCTTCTAAATTGAAGCGTGCCCAAGATGCAATTACTCAAATGCGTCCCTATGCCGAAAAATTGCAAGATATTCTTTCTAATTTATCTGCTTCATTAGACACTTCTGAGAATATTTATTCTCAAGAAAGGGAAGTGGAAAATGTATTGATTATTGTTGTGACTTCAAATAGAGGTTTATGTGGTGGATTTAACAACTACGTCATTAAAAAAGCATTAAAACTAGCAACCGTTGACTATAAAGGGAAAAATGTGTCAGTTTTACCAATCGGTAAAAAGGCTACAGATTCTTTTAAAAAAACTGAATTTAATGTAAAAGGGTCTTTCTTACCTAAAAATACAGACGAAATTTGGAACAACTTAAACTTTTCCGATTCTAATATAATAGCCGACAAAATTATGTCAGCTTACGAAAAAGGATTTTTAGATAAAGTTGTGGTTGTTTACAATAAGTTTAAAAATGTTGCAACACAAATTGTTACACCAACTCAATTTTTACCTATCATTCAAACTGAAAGTGATGAAAATTTGGCGTCTGCTGATTATATTTTTGAACCTTCTAAAAAACAAATTGTAACTGAGTTGATTCCAAAATCATTAAAAACGCAATTTTATGCCGTTTTATTGGAATCTTTTGCTGGTGAACATGGTGCTAGAATGACAGCAATGCATAAAGCAACTGATAATGCTGAAGAACTTAATAAAGCATTAAAATTACAATACAATAAAGCAAGACAAGCTGCTATTACTAACGAGATTTTAGAAATTGTTGGTGGAGCAGAAGCCTTAAACGGGTAAAAAAAAATAATATTTAAAATTAAAAAGCGAACTTATGGTTCGCTTTTTTTTGGAATACATTTCGGTTAATTACTATCTTTGTATTATGATTATTGAAATAGGGAAAGTATTAGTATCGTCTGATTTATTAGAAAAACATTTCGTTTGTGATTTAAATGCTTGTAAAGGAGCCTGCTGTGTTGAAGGTGATGATGGTGCGCCAGTAAATCAAGAAGAAATTGATTTAATAGAAGAACATTTAGACGACATTAAACCTTACATGACACAGGCAGGAATTGATGTAGTTGAGGACCAAGGTGTGTTTTATATGGATCGATTTAATGACCCTGTTACGTCTTTGGTAGATAATAAAGATTGTGTGTTTGTAACTTTAGATGAAAAAGGGATTACAAAATGTGGTATTGAACAAGCATATAGAGAAGAAAAAATCCCATTTAATAAACCCATTTCATGCCATTTATACCCGATTAGAGTCTCTAAATTCTCTACATTTGAAAGTTTAAACTACGACCGTTGGCCAATTTGTAATCCTGCTTGTAGTTTAGGTGATCAATTAAAAGTGCCTGTGTATAAATTTTTAAAAGAGCCAATTACACGTGCTTATGGTGAAGACTTTTATAAAGAGATTGAAAAAGTAGATGCGCAAATCAAAAAGGTTGAAGGTTTAGATTAACTATATATTGTAATATGCATATCCACTTGTTTCCTCAATTAATTAGTTTAAGTTCTTTAGTTTTTAATAATTAAGAGATCAAATAAAAAAGATATATTTTTTGGTCTTTAGTTTTTCTTTGTGCACATTGCGTAAACTTTGCGACCCTTGCGGTTGCGGTTATTGATAATTAAATTAAGTTTTAGGGAAAGTAACGGATAAGCATATTTGTAATCAAAAAAAGTACTACACAATTTCACTACATAAATTTTCAATAGCTTTTAAGCAAAAATCTTTGTCAAACAACCAATAGGCATAAGGTAAAGGAAATAATTTAATCCCACCACGCTCTAACATTTTGTAGCGTTCCAATTTATAGAAATCACCAACCTCACCCGGAAAACCAACTAAGTCAATGGCAATATAATTTCCATTTTTTTGGGCTAATACATCAATATTTACACCTGAAATTTCGAATTTTTGCCACGTTTCAAAACCAAAATTGGCAATGTAATCCTCAATCTCATTACAAAATCTATTTGTGTTAGCATCTTCAATAAAATGAGACGTGTATTTTTCATAAAAATCAAAAAATAACTGGAGTGTACTTTCAAATTTTAATTGATTGGGATTAAATGAATAAAACACCAACTGTTTATTTCTGGCGCGTGTTACTGAAACGTTAAATACATCCTTACGGTTTATGTAATTATAACTTCCCGCATGCGAATCATTAACAACTACCAATGACAACATCATTAAATCACGTTCATTGCCTTGAAAAGAAAACGCAGTACCCACCATTAACCTGTGTTCTTTAATTTGCTTTAAGGTAAAGGTTTTTTTAACCTGAATAAATAGCTTATCAACTTGATTTCTAAAAGGAGATAATATACCAATGGTAGTTTTTAATTTATCAGGAAAACTGGCTTCTTTTTCGATAATTGACCTTGTTTTTTCAATTATTTGGTCAATTTCACCAATATTTGTACTTTTTTCGTTAATTCCGTTTGTTAAAATAAACTCAACTGCATTTTCTCCTTTTGTTGGTCGTTTGGTTAAAATTTCAAGTTGATTATTGTAAATTTCTTTATTCGAAAATTCAATAATTGCATGCTTACTCCTAAAATGTTCAGACAAATACGAGACATCCTGAGGGTCAATATTATCATTTACCAATGATAAAAATGAATTGTCTCTGTGCTTACATAAATGGCGGTCGTATTCGGGTATATTGTTTTTTAATGTTGCTTCAAACGATTTTGATAAAAATGAAATATGACCCAATTGATTTTGATCTCCGACCACAATAGATTTTTTAGCCCGTTGTAATAACGGTAAAATAGAAGGCGTGTCGCACTGAGAAGCTTCATCAATAATTAAAAAGTCAAACATGTCTTTATTTCTAGGAAACACCTTTGCAATGTCAGCTGTTTTTACCAACCATACCGGAAAAGTATTTAAAATGACATTATGCTTTAATTCATTGTACAAGCGTGCTTTCCTGTCAGAATCTCTTGCTCTAATAAAATCTAAATACGTTCTCAATTCTGATCTGTGGTGCTTAATACTTCCTTCCATTTTAAAGGTATTCACCCTTTGAAGAGATTCGATTGAATAGGTTCTGCTCTTAGATATTAGAGCATAATACTCATTTAATTTGTGCCAAAGCGGTATCGTTTTTAAGCCACGCGCCTTAATTATTCTTTGCTTAAAATCATCAGATGAATTTTTAGTAAATTCACTTGTATTTAAATTGATTAAAATTTGTTTTTCAAGCTCAAAAGTACCCTCAACTTCTTTTTCAAATTTTACTAGTGTTTTATTATTAGACTCAATAATTACTCTATCTTTTTCTGTTTGTGCAAAGCTTATATCCTCTTTTTTATATCCCCGTCCTAAAATATATTTAAGGTGATCTTTTAAGTCTGACAGGTTATTATTTCTACTTGGATTAACCGTTAAATTATTAATTCCTAAGTTCTCCTTTATTTTATTTTCAATCACTTCAAGTGCTTCTGCATTTTTAGATGAAATTAATACACTTTGCCCTTTACTTACCTTTTCTGCCGCTAAATTGGCAATGGTAAAAGATTTTCCTGTACCTGGAGGACCAGAAATTACACTTACAATTTTAGAGTTACTATTCTCAACTGCTTGTTGTTGCCAAAAATTCAGTTCTTCACATATAATTCCTTCTTTGTCTACAGTTGTGTTTTTTATACGATCAAAAATCACACTTATTGGATCTGAAAATGATTCTGCTTTTTCTATTTTTTTTAACTCATCTAATGTACTGTAAGAATATTTGGGTTTTTTCACCAAACAAAGTGTTGCACAAGGAATATAAATGTCTTTATTTATTTCAGTAGATTTTATTTTTCCAGCAATTTTTCTACCAGACCATAATTTTGGAAATAGTCTCAACTCATCACTGTTTCCTTCTTCATCTTTTCCTAAACTATCCGCTAATTGACTGACAAAGTGAAAGTCAGTAAATGGGTTTTTTAGTAGTTTTTCAAAGTCAATTAAAGATGTTACTTTATTTTTAAGGTTTGTCTTTAGAATTTTACGACTTATAAGATTAAGTTCAATATAATAATTACCCTCTCGTTCAAAAATTTTGGCGTCATATTCAATTAATGGGTAAACACGAGTAACTTCATATTTACTAAAAGATGTAAATCTTGATATACGGGCTAAACTGTAGTACTTTAATTCAAGGTCGTTTCCGTTTAACTCAATTTCTTTAATGAAAGACAACGCTTTAGCATCAGAAATAGGAATAATTGGATGGTCGGTCGTAGTGAGTTCTTCTTCACCTGACAAAAATATTTTTTTAACTATTTTACTGCTAAACAAATGCAATTGCTTAGAACGTGACAATTCTTGTTCAAATACCTTTCTATAAAATCCTATTATTTTTTGCATATTCTATTTAAAACATGTTAAAGGTATAAAACATATTTCAAAATAAGTATTATATTTGCCCAGAATGAATATTCGGTTGGTGACAAAAAAAGATAAAATATTAAAGGTAACATTAGAATTAATAGCCAAAAACGGGTTAAATGGAAGTCCTATGTCGTTAATAGCCAAAGAGGCTGATGTTGCTACGGGAACAATATACCATCATTTTAAAAGTAAGTCTGAAATTATTAATGCTATTTATTTGAATAAGAAAAATGACTTTAAACGTATTTTAGATCATTATGATGATAATTGCTTAACGGCTGAAGAAAAATTTATTGGAATTTGGTCCGATTTTTATCATTATTTTGTGGATAATCCTCTGATATTTGTGTTTACACAGCAAATTAGTTTTTCGCCTATTATTACCGAACAAGTAAAGGCAGAAGGTGAAACTTATTATCAGTCTATTTTTATGTTTTTTGAAAAAGGGATTAAAAATAACATTTTTGTAGAAATGGATTTAGCTGTAATGACACAATTAATTTTTGGGAATATAATGTCGTTAGTAGAATTAAAATTAGGAGGCTTAGAGGTCTCAAATAATAAATTAAAAGAAGCCATTAGTTATTCGTGGCGTGCAGTAAAAAAATGATTTTGAGTTTATGTCAAACACATTTCTCAATTACCAAAAAAAATAATTATGGAAAAGCAAACAATATTAGTAACAGGAGGAGCCGGATACATTGGGTCTTGGGTAGTTAAAGATTTATTAGAAAAAGGGCATACGGTTAGAGTTTCTGTTAGAGACAAATCTAAAACAGAAAAATATCAGCATTTATTTGATATTGAAAAACAAACAAATGGTAAATTAGAGTTGTGGGAAGCAGATTTAACTAAAGATGGTTCGTTTGATCAAGCAGTTAATGGTAGTGAAGCAATCATTCACATGGCGTCACCTTTTATTTTGGACCATAAGAATGCACAAGAAAACTTAATTAACCCTGCTTTAAATGGTACTAAAAACGTTTTAAGTGCCGCCAATAAATCAAATACTGTTAAAAGAATTGTGTTAACATCAAGTGTTGCCGCTGTGCATGGTGACAATATAGACATGCAAGAACAAGATTTATCTGAATTTAATGAAGATGCTTGGAATATTACAAGTTCTGTAGATCATCAACCTTATTCGTATTCAAAAGTACTGGCAGAAAAAGCAGCTTGGAAAATAGCTGAAGCTCAAAATAAATGGAAATTAGTTGCGATTAACCCTTCATTTGTTATGGGGCCTGCTTTAACCCAATCGTCAAATTCTGGAAGTATTTCTTTCATGAATGATGTGTTGTCTGGTAAGTTTAAAACCGGTGCACCCGACCTTCAATTTGCTTATGTTGATGTGAGAGATGTTGCTAGAGCACATGTATTGGCGTTAGAAAATGAAAACACTCAAGGACGACATATACTTGTTGAACGTGTAATGAATGTATTAGATATGTCAAAAATTATTGAATCAGCTTTTCCAAAAAAATATAAATTACCAAAAATGAAAGCTCCAAAGTTTTTAGTTATGGTTTTAGCACCGATATTTGGAATTACTAGAAAATTTGTAAAACGGAATGTAGGTTTTAAAATAAAATTTAACAATTCAAAAAGTTTAAATGAATTAGGGTTGACTTATACCCCAATCGAAAAATCAATTAAAGATATGGTTGATTGGATGGGTTAAATTTTTGAATTCAATTCATCTTTTACTTGTAGAATTTTATCAATTAACCCTCATTTTCCTTCTTAATCATTTTATGAAGTACAATAAAACTAACTGATGAAATAACTAAATTTAATATTCCTAAATTGGGTTTTAGCATTAAGAAATAGCCTATACAAAATAAACCACTAAAACTTGCTGTAAGTCCAATAATCCACATTAAAAACGAGTTGGTAAAACCTTTAATTGCATTTTTACTTGCCCCAGTTCCTTTCCACAATCCAACAGGGTGACAGAGTTCTATAAATTTTTGAAGTTGTTTTTCATCTACTGCGCGAGTCAGTAAAGTGATTGTTATTGATACAGCTAAACTGAAAATTGTAATACCAACTAATGCATAAGTATCAAAATGAGGGATTTTGGCATAGGTTGAAAATAAAATAGGATATAAAGCTGTTGCAATTAAAGCGGCTAACATTGACGAAATTTCTGTCCAAGCATTTGCTCTCCACCAAAACCATCTTATTAATTGTGCGACTCCCAAACCTGATGCAGCGTTGATGAAAAACTTCCAAGCGCCTTCAATCGAATCAATTTGAGAAGCTACTATAACTGCCAATATTGTAATAATAACAACCATAACTCTACTAAAACTCACCAATTGTTTTTGAGTGGCTTTTGGTTTTATAAATCGCCTGTAAATGTCGTTGGTTAAATAAGATGACCCCCAATTTAAGTGTGTGTCAACTGTACTCATAAAAGCAGCCATTAATGATGTAAAGGCCAATCCAACTAGCCCTACAGGTAAAACCATTGTCATTATAATTGGGTAATAGGCTTCTCTATCTCCCAAAATTTGTCCGTCCTCACCGTATTGTAATGGAAACATAATTAATGACACAAGGGCAACCATTATCCATGGCCAAGTTCTTAATACAATAAATAAAATAGCAAATAAAAACGAGCCTTTTTGGGCATCTTTAGCCGATTTAGCCGTATTTATTCGTTGCGCAATATAACCTGACCCATCTGAATCATAACGCACCCACCATTGGACCACCACATAAATCAAAAATATTTCAAAAGGTACTAAAGGATTGTCAAAGGATGGAAAAAATTCGGTCAAATGTTGGGCTTTTACACTGCCATAAATATCAACCAAACTCGACTGAATATTTGATAATCCACCCACTTCTTGAACAGAATAATAGGCAAAAACTATAGAAATAACAATGGCAATGGCAAACTGAAAAAGGTCGGTTAATATTACACCTCTTATGCCGCCAATAGAACTGTAAATCATAACTATAATTAGAAGCGACATAATTGTTAAAGTCGCGTTAAAATCGTTTTTAAACAGTAAGAAATTTGGGTATAAGTCTTGTAAAAACTGAAACATATCCAATCCTAAAATTTCATCCCAATGAATAAAAGGATCGGCAATTTTAATAGCCGCTGTAATGACCCAACCTAATATAAATACGTTTAATATTATGCCATAAAAAAAGGCTTTAAACCCTCTTAAAAAAGCGGCTTCATTACCACTATATCTTAACTCAATAAATTCAACATCTGTTAGTACATTTGACTTACGCCAACGTTTTGCAAAAAATATTGAAACTGTAATATATGTAGCTGCCCAACTCCACCATAACCAATTTCCAGCAATTCCCGATTTAGCAGTTATGCCTGTTATTACTAAAGGAGTGTCTGCAGCAAAAGTAGTTGCTATTATGGAAATGCCAATCCACCACCATGGCAAAGAACGGTCTGCTACAAAATAAGAGTCTATTCCAGTACTCGATTTTTTTGACACCCAAACACCAACGGCAAATACAATTATTAAATATGCAATAAAAATAATCCAGTCTAATGATGCCATATCAGTTGTAAAATCAAATATTAATTATTTTGGTAAGATAATTATAGATTTAATAATTTTGGCTAGTATTTAAAATTTTTATACACAGTCAAAAGCTAATAGTTGCCATTAGTGGATTAAAAGTAGAATTTGAGACGACACATACTATAAACAAAAAAGCCTTGTGTTTTATACACAAGGCTTTTAATTAATTTTTTAATGGGATTTATAGTTGTCCATCAGAATGGTATTTACCTTTTTTCCAGATTTCAATTTTTAATAAAATTCCATCAGAATCATATTTGTATAATTTTCCATCCCAAAGTTTTCCGCTTTTAAATTTACCATCTAAATAAAGTTCTTCATCAGAATTATAAACTTTGTTATAACTATCTGGTTTAAATGTCCCTTCTTTAACTTGTCCATTTCCAATTCCTGGACCACCTCCACCAACAGGTTCAACAGTTTTTGGAGTTTCTTTTACTTCTTTATCTTCTTTACTAGCAATTTCTCCATTTGGACCGTATTCAATAATTTGTTTTACTTCTCCAGATTCAGCATATCTAATTTGTTTTCCAGTTTTAACACCATTTTTAGTTTCATATTCAACTTCAACTTGACCGTTTGGATAATATATAATTTGCTTTCCTTCTTCTTTACCTTCAGTATTAAAGTTTTTCACCTGTGCAGGTGTACCATCTTCATAATAACGCTCCAAAGACCCTTTGTGTTTACCACTTTCAAACGTTCCTTTTTCTTTTACAGCTCCACCTTTATGAAATTTAGTAAATGCACCTTTTGGTCTTCCGTTAGAAAATTCGCCAATTAATCTTGGTGTCATACCATCTTTATGATACATGGTCCATTTGCCATTTTTACGATTATCCTTATAAGGACCTTCTTCTATCTTACCTTCAGCAGGATATCCTTTTTCTGGTTTATCTTTTCCCCAAAGAATCCAAAACCCTTGTTTTCGACCTTGGGCGTCTTTTTGATTTGGCTCTCCTTCTTCTTGTTCAATTAAAAAAGGGCTTTTTGTTGAAGTTATAATGTCGTTTGCAAAAACTGCACTTGACATTGTTAGTATTGTAAAAAGTATAAAATTTCTCATAACAGAAGGTATTATTGTTTTGCTTGACTAATTTATATATAATAATTGAATTTATAACAATATTTTAGATAAACCTATGATTTTTTTAGACAAAATTTATGCCACGAGCGATATGATATTTTATGAGTGGTCGTTTTTTAGGATAAATGGATGTTGTTTAGCATGATTTTAACCGTTTTAGGTAGGTTAAAGTCAGCATGCCATCCCCAATCATTCTGAGCCTCAGCATCTTCAATGCTTTTAGGCCAAGAGTCGGCAATTTTTTGCCTAAAATCTGGATTATACGCTATTTTAAATGTAGGAATAATTGCTTTAATGGTATTAAATATTTCTTCTGGTGTAAATGAAATACCCGAAATATTGTAACTTGATCTAATTTTAACCGATTCTTTAGGCGCTTCCATTAAATCAATCGTTGCTCTAATTGCATCTTCCATATACATCATTGGCAAACGGCTATCTTTTGCTAAAAAGCAATTAAAATCTTCTCCTTTTTTTGCTGAATAAAAAATATCAACTGCATAATCTGTTGTGCCTCCTCCGGGTAGTGATGTGTATGAAATTAACCCAGGATAGCGAATGCTTCTCACATCTACTCCATATTGATTAAAATAATATTCGCACCAACGTTCACCTGCTAATTTACTAATACCATATACAGTTGAAGGCTCCATAACAGTATATTGTGGCGTATTGTCACGCGGAGTCGTAGGTCCAAATACAGCGATTGAACTTGGCCAAAATATTTTTTCTATGATTTTTTCTTTAGCTAAGTCTAATACATTAAATAAACCTTCCATATTAAGTTTCCATGCAAAATCTGGATGTTTTTCGGCTGTTGCCGACAATAAAGCAGCCAATAAATATATTTCAGTTACCTTATGTTTATCTACAATTGATTTTAATTGTTCTTTATTTAATATGTCAATTGTCTCAAACACACCAGAATCTAAAATATCTTGTTTAGGTTCTTTAATGTCTGCTGCAATTGTTGATTCATTTCCAAACCTTTGTCGCAATGCTAAAACTAATTCAGTTCCGATTTGACCAGATGCACCAATTACTAATACTTTTTTCATATTAATGTATTTAATTGTTACAAAAATAAAGTTTATTTTTAATTCATTCTGACAAAAGTCAGATATTCATCCATAAAGTTTTCTTATATTTGTTTTCTTTCCAAAAACATATTTTTAACTGTTTTAAAACATAAAAATGAAAAATAATTGGTCTGGATTACTAGCACATCTAAAGTTTTTGATTATCAGAAACCCTGAATGATTGTGGGGTAAGTAAAATAATCACCCAAATATCATTTATAAATACTAAAAATTAAATATGCCTAGATATCATAAAATGGGTAAAATCCCACATAAAAGACATACAACATTTAAAAAACCAGATGGAAGTTTATACCAAGAGGAATTATTCGGTACAGCTGGATTTGCCGGAATGTCATCATTAATATATCATTTACACCCGCCTACGGTAGTTTCTGAAATTAAAAGAGGTGAAGATGTGTCGCCAAAAGTAGCGGTTGATAAAAATATGAAAGCTTTAAGTTTTAAGGGATTTTCATTAAAACCAGAGCAAGATTATTTAAAAAGTAGAAAAACCCTTTTTGTGAACAATGATTTACACATTGGGTTAGCAGCTCCTAAAGAATTTTCAAAAGATTATTTTTATAGAAATTCTGATGCAGATGAAATGTTGTTTATTCATGTGGGGTCAGGAAAATTAAGAACCATGTTTGGAAATATTGATTTTAAATATGGCGATTATTTAATTATTCCTAGAGGAATTACCTATCAAATTGATTTTGATACTGTAGATAATCGGATATTATATATAGAGTCTTTTAGTCCTATTTTTACACCAAATCGATATCGAAACAATTTTGGTCAGTTATTAGAGCATTCACCTTTTTGCGAACGAGACTTTAGATTACCTAAAGATTTAGAAACACATGATGAAAAAGGAGAATTTAAAATTTTATCTAAAAAACAGGGTGTGATGTGGGAATATACCCACGCTAATCATCCATTTGATGTAGTAGGATGGGACGGGTTTCATTATCCTTATGCATTTTCAATTCATGATTTTGAACCAATAACAGGTCGTATTCACATGCCGCCACCAATTCATCAGCAATGGGAAGCAACAGGTTTTGTAGTGTGCTCTTTCGTACCAAGACTGTATGATTATCACCCAGAATCAGTGCCAGCTCCCTATCACCATTCAAATATTGATTCGGAAGAATTGTTATATTACGTTGATGGTGATTTTATGAGTAGAAACAACATTGAAAAAGGTCAAATCACTTTGCATCCTGGTGGAATTCCACACGGACCACACCCTGGTGCAATTGAACGTAGTGTAGGTAAAAAAGAAACAGGAGAATTAGCAGTAATGATTGATCCTTTTAACCCTGTAATGATTACAGAAGAAGCACTAAAGTTAGAGGTTGATGATTATTATAAAAGTTGGATAACTGAGTAAACGATATACGACTGATTGACCAAAGACTGCTGATGTATGTAGAAGGGTTAATAATGTTAAAACTGAATATCATGACAAAACACAATTTTAAAAAGTTATTAATTTGGCAAGAAAGTATGAGTCTTGTTGTAGAAACTTATGACTTAACTAAAAAATTTCCATCTGAAGAAAAATTTGGATTAATTAGTCAACTTAATAGATGTTCTGTTTCTATTCCATCAAATATTGCAGAAGGTACGAGTAAAGGTACAATAAAACATTTCAAGTCTTATCTTGAAACGGCACTTGGGTCAGCTTTTGAATAGGAAACACAAATTATACTTACGAAAAAATTAGGTTATATCAGTCAAGAAAAGTTTGAAGAATTAGAAAATAAAATTAACAGATTACAAAATATGATTTTTAAGTTCAAAACTAAAATATCATAAAATAGAAATTAGACTAAGGCTAATAAGTCATATATCATATGTCAAAAAGTCGTAAGTCATAAAAAAAATAGTATGGCAAAAAAAGTAGAATCAGTAAACTACGGTTTAGAAAAAATATTTGAAGGCGCACAAGACTTCTTACCATTATTAGGAACAGATTACGTTGAGTTTTACGTAGGTAACGCTAAACAATCTGCACATTATTATAAAACAGCATTTGGTTTTCAATCTTGTGCTTATAAAGGGTTAGAAACGGGCTCAACTGACAGTGTGAGCTATGTATTAAAACAAGATAAAATTAGAATCATTTTAACATCTGCATTAAACAGTAAGTCACCAATTAACCAACACGTGACTAAACATGGTGATGGTGTAAAAGTGGTTGCACTTTGGGTAGATAATGCTCGAAAAGCGTATGAAGAAACAACTAAAAGAGGGGCAAAATCATTTTTAGAACCAACAGTTGAATCTGACGAGAACGGTGAAATCGTAAAAGCTGGTATTTATACTTATGGCGAAACTATTCACATGTTTGTTGAACGTAAAAATTACAAAGGTATTTTCTTGCCAGGTTTTAAAGAATGGAAGTCGGACTATAACCCTGAAGGAGCGGGTTTAAAATTTATTGACCATATGGTTGGTAATGTTGACTGGGGTAGAATGAATACCGTTGTAAAATGGTATGAGGATGTGATGGGGTTTGTTAATTTTTTATCGTTTGACGACAAACAAATTCATACAGAATATTCGGCTTTAATGAGTAAAGTAATGAGTAACGGTAACGGTAGAATTAAATTTCCGATTAACGAACCTGCAAAAGCAGCCAAAAAATCTCAAATTGAAGAATATTTAGATTTTTATGAAGGAGAAGGGGTACAACATTTAGCCGTAGCAACAGATGATATTGTTAAAACAGTTGCCAGATTAAAGGCGAATGGCGTTGAATTTTTACCACCACCACCACAAGCCTATTATGATGACATTCCTAACAGATTAGGATCGCACATGGAAATGATGAATGAAGACATAAAAGAACTTCAAAAACTGTCTATTTTGGTGGATGCTGATGAAGAAGGCTATTTATTACAAATTTTTACTAAACCATTAACCGATAGACCAACCTTATTTTTTGAAATTATTCAAAGAATGGGTGCAAAAGGATTTGGTGCAGGAAACTTTAAAGCACTTTTTGAATCAATTGAAAGAGAACAAGCTAAAAGAGGAACTTTATAAAAGTTATTAAGTTGTTAGTTATTTGAATTAACAACTTAACAACTAAGCAACAAATAACTTAATAACAAACTAAAATGATTTTAGGGCCAATTAATTTCCAGAAATGGATAGATGAAAATAGAGATAAACTTAAACCACCTGTCGGTAATTTAGTTGTTTATAAAGACACTGAATTTATTATTATGGTTGTGGGCGGTCCAAATGCGCGTAAAGATTTTCATTACAATGAAGGTGAAGAGTTTTTTTACCAAGTAGAAGGTGACATCACGTTACCAATTATTGAAGATGGGAAAGTAAGAGTGGTTGAAATTAAAGAAGGAGAAATTTTTCTGTTACCAGCTCGTGTTCCGCACTCACCCCAAAGACCAGCAAATACTGTTGGCTTAGTGATTGAAAGAATGCGTAAGCCTGACGAATTAGATTATTGTTCGTGGTACTGCGAAAATTGTAATAATGAATTACACAAAGTACCTTTCCACTTAGGTGATATTGTAAAACAATTACCAAAATTACTTAACGAATTTTATGCCAATACAGAACTTTGCACTTGTAGTAAATGTGGAACCGTAATGGAAGAACCTAAATTAAAAGTATAATGAGTAATCAAAAAACAGCAACTATTGTTGGTGCAGGTTTAGTGGGGTCGCTTTGGGCAGTTTATTTAGCTAAAGCAGGATATAAAGTAACTATTTTTGAAAGAAGATCAGATTTGCGTAAAGCAGATATTTCTGCAGGAAAATCTATTAACTTAGCCTTGTCAACTAGAGGATGGAAAGCTTTTAAAAATGTTGGCGTTGAAAATCAAATTGAGAAAATTGCCATTCCTATGAATGGTAGAACTATGCACGATTTGGAAAGTAATTTAACTTATCAACCTTATGGGCTAGACGGTCAAGCTATTTATTCTGTGTCAAGGGCAGGAATTAATTGTACTTTAATGGACATTGCTGAAACTGAAGGTCAAGCTGAAATTCATTACAATCAAAAATGTATTGGTGCCGATTTAGAAAATGGTATTGTATATTTAAAAGATTACAAAACAGGAAAAACATACGAACATCAGTCTGATGTTGTGTTTGGAACTGATGGTGCATTTTCAGCTATTAGAACTAAAGCTATGCAAAAATCGCCACGTTTTAATTATTCACAAAAATACATAGAGGATGGTTACCGTGAGATATTATTACCAGCCAATGCTGACGGCAGTTATAAGTTAGATGTTAATACATTACACATTTGGCCAAGAGGGCGATATATGCTAATCGCATTGCCAAATGAGGATGGTAGTTTTACTTGTACTTTATTTATGCCATTTGAAGGAACAAATAATTCGTTTGACAAATTAAATTCAAAAGCTGCTGTTAATACATTTTTTGAAACAAAATTCCCAGATTTTTATAAATTAATGCCAGAAATTGGAGAACAATGGGAGTCACACCCTTTGTCAACTTTGGCTATAATAAGATGCTATCCTTGGGTAGTTGGTAAAACAGCTTTAATGGGTGATGCTGCTCATGCTACTGTACCATTTTATGGGCAAGGAATGAATTCAGGGTTTGAAGACTGTTCTGTCATGTGGGAATTGATGAAAAAACATCAAACCTCTGATGGGCAACATGATTGGAAAACTATTTTTGAAGACTATCAAGTATTGAGAAAACCAGATGGAGATGCTGTTCAAGATTTGTCATTACATAATTATTATGTGATGAGAGATTATGTAGCTGATCCTGAATTTTTATTGCAAAAACGATTTGAAAGAATTATTCAAGAATTGTATCCTGAAAAATATATGCCTTTGTATTCACAAGTATCTTTTAGTAATATTAGATACTCTGAAGCTTGGGATAAAGGAATGAAACAAGATAAGTTCATTAAAAACATCATGAAAAAACATGATGTGGAAACTTTAATAAAAGAAAATAAAATTAATGACTTAATTCATTCTATTTTCAAGACCTTATAAATGAAAACAAGTCATAATTATATCAATATAAAATCACCCTTCTCTTAATTGTTTAACCAAACAGGTCTGCAAAACAAAATTAATTTTCCTGTTAGGTTTGTAATGGATACTTACAATGCCTAACAGGTTAAGTAAATGTTTTAGAGAAACCTGTTAGGATAACAATTAAATAATTTTATAGCATCACGCAGTTAGCACCCTGCGTGAGTAAAACGAACAAAAATGAATAGAGAAGAATTATTAGCTGCCATTGATAAAAAATATGAAGCAATGGGGCAAGATGCAAATGTGCATTTATCAGGATTATTACATGCAGAACCAATGACGTATTGGGATTTTGCTCAAGTGGATGCTCTTTTAGGATTACAAACACAAAGAACACAACTACCAGATGAAATGGTGTTTATTATGTATCACCAAATTAATGAGTTATTGTTTAAAATGATTTTGTGGGAAATGGGACAAATTTCTCATACCAAAAATATTGAACCTGAAAAATTTATTAAACATTTAATGAGAATTAGCCGTTATTTTGATACGCTTTGTAATTCTTTTGATGTAATGGGAGACGGAATGGATGTTGACCAATATATGAAGTTTAGAGATACTTTAACACCTGCTTCTGGTTTTCAATCGGCGCAGTATAGACAAATTGAAATTGCGAGTACAGAATTAATTAACCTAATTGATTTTAGATTCAGAAAAACAATTAACAGAGACACGCCTTATGAGCATGCTTTTGATAATATGTATTGGCAAGCTGCTGGAGTTGATCGCGTGAACGGAGGTAAGAATATGCTCATGCGTAATTTTGAAAAAAAGTATAAAAAAGAATTAATTGATTGGATGAAAGAATACAACACAATTAATCTTTGGGCTAAATTCAAAGAACTACCAGAAGCTTATCAAAAAGACGTTGATTTAGTAAACGCTATGCGTCATTACGATCATTCTGTTAATATTAATTGGGTGATGCACCATTATGATGCAGCTGCTAAGTATTTAGATTCAGGTAAAGTTAATGTTGAAGCCACTGGTGGTTCTGATTGGCATAAATATATGCATCCAAGATACCAAAGAAGAATTTTCTTTCCAAAATTGTGGACTAAAGACGAATTAGAAAATTGGGGGTTAGACAATCTTGAGGGCTATAAAATACTTGATAAAGTATAACTCTAAAGCACCCCTCATGGGTTTTTAAAATCTTGTGGGGAGTGCTTTTTATAAAAAATAACGAGAAAAGGTATTAAATTTCGTATATTAGGTTATATTAAAAATCAATGCTTAATTTAAAATACATATTTATATTTTTTTATCTGATAATCTACCAAGTTTCTCTCAGTCAATTAGACTCGTTAAATCAAAAAGATACTTTGGGCAAAAAACAAGGGTATTGGATTGTTTATGGGATAGACAAGCCAGAAAAAAATTATTGCGATACTTGTCAAGTAGAAGAGGGAAATTATCTTAATAATCAAAAAAATGGCAAGTGGGTGATGTATCAAAAAGATGGCATTACTCCAAAACTAATTGGGTTTTATATAAATGGGAGGCCTACAGGTGAGTTTGTAAGAATTCGAAACGTCAATTCAAAATACGCTGCAGGTTGCCCAAAATCAGCCTTAAAATTCAACAAAAATGGTAAACAACATGGGGTTAGTTTTTTATACTATGATTGTGATTCACTACATCCAAACTTAGGTCAAATTCAAGTGAAATATAAAATGGATAACGGACAGAAAATAGATACTTTATTCAGATATTATAGAAATGGAGATTTAAAGCAACAAATTATATACAAAACTGATCACACTATTCAATCAAAACAAAATTTTAAACGCGTTAGCCCAACAATTGAAATGGATTATACAGAATTAATTGATTCAAATAATTTGTGTCAATGGTATTTTGAAGAAGAAGTTTTATTTGAAGGAGAATGTAAAAATGGAAAAATTTGGACCGGTAAAAAATACGTTTACGATTCAGATGGAATCCTTTTAAAAATTGAGATTTGGAAAGAAGGCATTTTTTATTCATTAGGTGAATTATAGAAATCCAGATTTAAACCACAATTATTTTCAAATAATTAGTAATTTTGATTTAATGAAAAGTTACATTTTAATATCAACATTATTTAGCGTTTTTACATCATTTTCGCAACAAGACTATAAAACGGTTTTAGACAGTTTACAAGCCACCGACACTTTGGTTAATTTAGTTGAGGTAAAAGATTATTATGAAAAAAACAAAGGAAATAATTTACCTAGTCAATCGATTGGAACACCTGGAAAAGGGAGTTTGAAAAATGGGAAATTAATCCCATTTAAAGGTCATAATTTTACTTATTTTGACACACAAAGTTACCTTAATGGGCGTGCATTTTTAAATGACAAAGTTTTAAAATCAATGTTGGCTGCATACAAAAAATTTGAAACTCTTTTACCCAACAGAATGTTTTATGTTATGGAATGTTCTAACCAGAATGGGGGTAAATTATTCCCCCACCGTACACACCAAAACGGGTTAAGTGTTGATTTTATGATGCCTTTAATTAAAGACGGTAAACCTTTTTATGGATTAGACACTCTAGGTGGAGATCATTATTTTTTAGAGTTTGATAATGATGGGATATATAAAGAAGACCCATCTATTTCAATAGACTTTAACTTAGTGGCACAACACATATTAGTTTTAACTAAAACTGCTAAATTAATAGGTGTTAAAATATCTAAAGTAATTATAAATACAGATTTAAAAGATGAATTATTCTCAACAAATTTTGGTAAAACTCTTAAAACAAGTGATGTTTATGTGGTTCAAAAATTAAGCCCTCTCATCAATTCCTTGCATGATGACCATTACCATATTGATTTTGAAGTAAATTAAAAAATATGTAAAGAGATTAAAAGAAACCGGAAGGTTAAATCTCTAATTGGATTCAAATTTTTAGTCTTAATCAAGTAATTAACGATTCACTTTTAACTAAAATACCATTCACCGTTTCACTATTGACTAAATAACAGTATCTTTAGCCTAATGAAATTTACAGAATTAAACTTAGACGAGCAATTATTAGAAGCCATTTCGTATATGGGCTTTGAAACTGCAACCCCAATACAGGCGCAAGCCATACCTTTAATATTAGACAATAAAGACATTATTGCCTGTGCTCAAACAGGAACAGGAAAAACAGGTGCTTTTGTGTTGCCTATTTTAAACAAATTAGTTGGCAAACAAGATAGCAATATTGACACTTTAATCATTGTTCCTACTAGAGAGTTAGCCATTCAAATCGAACAACAAATTCAAGGATTATCTTATTTTGTTTCGGTTGGATCTAAAGCCGTATATGGTGGTGGAGGCGGAAAAGATTTTGACCTTCAAAAAGATGCCCTTAAAAACGGAACAGATATAATTGTTGCCACACCTGGTAAATTATTATCACATTTAAAATTGGGATATGTTAATTTTAAACATGTTAAGCATTTAATTTTAGATGAAGCCGACCGCATGTTAGACATGGGATTTATTGATGATTTAAAGAAAATTATCTCCTTTTTACCAAAAGAGCATCAAACTTTAATGTTTTCGGCAACTATGGCTAAAAGTTTAGACCAATTAGCGCATAAAATATTAAATAATCCTGAAAAAATATCACTTGCTGTTGCTAAACCTGCAGCTGGGGTAGATCAAAAAGTATATTTAACTTTTGACAATCAAAAAGACAAATTAATAGGTCATTTATTGAAAGAACGTAAAGATTATAAGAGTATTATTATTTTTACGTCTTCAAAAATGAAGGTTTCTCAAATTGTTCAGTCATTAAACAAAGCGGGGTTTCCTTCAAAAGGAATCTCATCTAACTTAGACCAAGATGCAAGAGAAGATGTACTGAGAGGATTCCGTTCTAGACGAATTAGAATTTTAGTGGCAACAGATGTAATGAGTAGAGGAATCGACATCAAAGAAATTAATATGGTTATTAATTATGATGTGCCGCATGACGCAGCTGATTACGTTCACCGAGTGGGTAGAACTGCTAGGGCTGAAACTAAAGGTGAAGCCGTTACTTTAGTCAACCAAAAAGACATGTATAAATTCAGAAAAATTGAGGAATTAATTGAATCTGAATTACCAAAGTTAAATCCACCTGAAGAATTAGGTGAGGCACCAAAATGGTCAACAACAAAACCAAAATTTAACAATAATAGAGGAAAGGTAAATTTTAAAGGAAAAAAGAAGTGGAACAATAATAAAAACAAAAATACTTCTGTAAACAAACCTAATCCACTAAAAAATAATTCATAATAGATGAAATCGATTCTTTATTTTTCAATGGTAATTTTGCTGTTTTATTCTTGTCAATTAGATCAAGAAAATAATGAAAACTTTAACTCTAAACCGCCTAAAATAAATGAACAAAAAAATGAAATTGATTCAATAGCGCTACCAATTATTGAGCAGGTTGACTCTAACGCACTGTTATTTAATATTGATTTTAATCAGTTTATTTCAAAAATTGACTCAAGTTATGCGGTACCGTATTTATTAGATTCAAATACTGTAGAACGCATTGACGACATACAAAATGAGGAATCAAATTTAACAGCCAATGAAGTTAAATATTTATCAAGTCAACTGGTTGAAAATAAACCAACATCATGGAACAGCTATCAAATTACAACATTTTTAAAATTAGACTCCTTAAAAAATAATGGAAAATATGAGAATTATTTAGATGATCTAGATATTGGTATGATGGCAAGGAGTAATGCAAATTTATATGCTAAAATAAACGTTTCAGACTCTTTATTTATGGTGTTATGGTATATCAATTATTCTACTTATGAGGCTTGTCCATTTTCGGCAGGAACTGTAATTTTTGGTACTCTATTTAACAATAGTAAGGCATTAAATACTTCCGTTCTTGGTGAAGTTTCAGGTGGTGGTGATGCACCATATTGGGGGAGTACATTTGTCACAAGTCAAATTGAATTAACGCAAATGAAAATTCTTAGAATTGACCTGCAAGGTGAAGGTGATTTGGATGAGAATGAAGAAGAAATTGTGACTACAGAAACTGAAGAATATCAATTAAAGATTACAAAAAATGGATTTGAAACCGTTGGTAAACAAAAACTATAACGTTACCTTTGCAAAAAATAAATAAAATGAGTGAAGTAAAAAATAATGTAATCTCAGTAGAATATAACCTACATAAAGATTCAGCAGAAGGAGAATTAATAGAATCAACTGAAGGTAGAGAACCATTGGTATTTTTGTCAGGAATGGGGCAAATGATTCCAGATTTTGAAAAACAAGTTAACGACTTAAATGTTGGTGATACTTTTTCTTTTGGAATAAAAGCAGATAATGCTTATGGGCAAAGAGTTGATGAAGCAATAATTGAATTACCTCAAGACATGTTCAAAGGTGAAGATGGTCAACTGGTTAAAGAAATTGCTGTTGGAAATGTATTGCCATTACAAAATCAAGATGGTCAAGTACACCCAGGTACTATTTTAGAAATAGGAGAAGCGTCTATTAAATTTGATATGAATCATTTATTAGCCGGTCAAGATATTCATTTTACAGGAAAAGTTTTAGAAGTAAGAGAAGCTACTGCTGAAGAAATTGAACATGGTCATGTTCATGGTGCTGGAGGAGTAGAGCATTAATATTGTGCTGTCTAGTCCTAAATAACCGAAACATATTATTAAAGCTGAACAATAGCATGATTGTTCAGCTTTTTTTGTTTTCTATTTATTAAATACAAATATTGTGAATGAATTATACCAAATAAATTTCCAAATGAACTATTAGAAATTAAATTATTTTTTCGCTTGTTGATGAATAAAATATTTACATAGCGAGTTTTGCAAATATTTTAGGATGATAAGAGGCGAAAAAAGAAATGATTTATTTAGTTCACTTTGGTTTTTAATTGGCATTAAAGAAAGCTAACAGATTTAAAGCTTATTAGAACATTAATAAAGCGTGTCGCTTATTTCCACAATTTCTACATTTTTTGTTCCTGACATCACACCAATTTATTCTCCGCAATCGCAAGGAAAAACAATTGGTTTAACTTTAGAACGTAAATCTTTACGTCTAGAATTTTCGTTAACCCGCTTAACATCTTTTTGACTATTGGTAACAAAATCTAATTCAGCACTCATATTTTGAACTTCACTTAAACTGGCTTTAATTTTAGTTTTAAAATCTTTTTCACTCACTGCTTTTAAGGTGTAATTAGCAGTGCCAGGCGTTGTATTTTTCTGAACATAAAATAAACTGTTCTCCGTCCATGCTAAAACAACTGTTTCGTATTTTAAGTCTGCATTTAATTTGTAGTTGTATGTTCCGTTTTTTCCAGCTATTTTCACATAACTTTTAAATTCTTTAGGAATATTGTACACATTTATTCTTTCAAATTTTTGGTTATCATTTACAATTCCTGTCCATTCATTGTAAGTAACGGATGACGTTTTACCTTTGTAACTAAAGCTAGTCGTTTCTCTATTAGCTGTAGCTGCATAAACTTGCTTATCAATATTATTCCATCCTGTTTGGTTTACTGTTACCGAATAATAATTTGGCGCCACTGGTGGTCTATTACAATCTTGAGGATAATCCAATTCGTTATAAACCTTACATAGGTTTTTCTTAAATTCTTTTTGTAACACTTCAGCTTTATTGTTAATCTCTCTTGAAATACTTTCGCTATTGGCAACAACTTGTTTATTGTCTTTTTCTTGCTGTTCTTTCCAATAATTCTGCTGTGTTTCAACCAAAGATTTGGCCTCTGCTTTGAGTTTGAATTGGTAATATTTACTTAATTTTTGAGTAGCAACATCATCTAATTCTACTTTACCATCATTGCGTTTTGAAAATTCAATAAATTTAGTTTTCACCTCACCACTCACTAACGGAATTACCATTGAATCTATTTCAGCCAACGATTTATCTAAATTGTTAATGTATAAATCTAATACCTGTTGGTTACATGACTTATGAATCCAAACCAAACGTTCTTCAAATTGCGTTGTTGCTAAATTGGTGTTGTTGAATTTTGTATTCCAAATGGTTTTGATGCTTGCTGGGTTGATTCCTTTAGATGATTCAAAAGCAATAGCTAGAGTAGCTAATGACAAATCTAAATATAGCACTGAATCTATTTCATTATTATTATTTTCGGAGTTACAATAATTTAAAATAGCATTAATTTCTTCATGTGTAAGTGATTGGGGAGGCATTACAGAACCCCATTTATCATAAACATTTTTTGCTCTTAAATTTCCTTCACTTATTACTTCTTGTGAGTTTTGAACAAATCTAAACAATGCATCCTGATCTTCCCATTTATTTCTGACTCCTGCCAAAGCAGGTCCTACGAAATCTTCATTTATTTTATGGCAGGCAGCACAATTTACTTTGAAGAGAAATTCACCATCTAATAGCAATACATCAGAATTCACACCAATTTCATTTTCTTCCCCCTCCTCAAAAGCAAAAGAATAATACAAACTATCTTTAAATTTCTTTTTTGGGTAACCCCAATCGGTTAGTGTATTGTCAAACGTTGGTGGAAAAAAGTCTAGTGTTAAAATATCTACAGGTGTTAATTTGTTTTTAAGCGGCGCTGGGTTTACCCAATTAATTTCGCCATCAGTTGTTTTTTCGCCTTGGTACAATTGCATCCCATCCACTTTGTTTTGTGTAGGTACATCCACTTGCAAGTCTTTTACCAAATTTACACGTTTACCATCCTCAAAAGCATCAATGTAAAACATGCCTCCTGTTTCTAATTCGTTTCCGTTTGATGTGGTACTTAAGCCAGCATACAAAATATCCTCCGCATGTATTGCCGATTGAACCAGTACATCAATATTGTCTGAATTGGTGTCAAATGCATTGGCAGGAATGTAAATCACCACACCATCTTTATTTTCAATTACGGTATCTTGTTTTGAGTTAATGTTAAACACTTCTTCCTCTAACATTTTGTTCGAAAAGTTAGATATTGAGTCATTTTCGGGTAAAAAAGAGATATTTTCTTCTAAAACTGACTCAATTTTGTTGTTTTCTGATTCAGCATCCATTATTTTTAAAGTCACAAATCCAGCAACAGCAATTATGGCTAATAACACAATTAATTTGGTTAAAAGGGCTTGTAATTTGTAAGATTTATAAGCATTTTGAGTGGATTGTTTTACCGCCATTCTATTAACGGCATCCATTACCTTTTTTTGAGCTTCTACTTTAGCTTTTAATTCAGGATTTGAATCCATTTGTTGTTCAAACCCGATAGCTATCGGGTCAGTTTTTTCAGATTCACTCATTTTATTTAGTAAATAGCGTTCTATGTTTTCAATTTCAATTAATTCTTTTCGCATGACCTTAGTTTTTAGTGTTAATATTATGTTCAGTATTGGCTAATGCCAAATTTCGGGCTTGCTCCATACATTTGTATTTTTGCACTTTAGCCGACTGAACAGATTTATAACCAATCTTTTTGGCTATTTCGGTCATACTCATTGATTTGAAATAAAACAACTCAAATATCTCACGACATTTTTTGCTGATTTGTTTTACTATTTCTTCTACCTGAATGAGTTTATTTTCTTTTTCTATTAATAGCTCTAATTCACTATCTTCTTGTATTAAATTATTTATGTTATTACTTTTATTGGGGGTGGTTGATGAGCGCAGCTGTGACTCGAAATCACCATACCCTCTCACTTTCTTCTTTCTTAATTCATTGTGCCATAAATATTTACACGTTTTAATTAAAAATTCGTCAGCAATTAGGGTTGAATCTGATTTACTTTTTTGATATAAAATAATGAGTCCTTCCTGAAAAATGTCTAATGCTTCTTCTTTAGACCCTGAATTGAGGAGAATGTATTTCTCAACCTTAGGAAAGAGTGTGTAGAGTTTAGAAAAAGCCCTTTCTTGCTTTTCATTCCTCAACCAATCTGTAATTTTTACGTTATTCATTTTGTGTTTCTTTCCTTAAGATGTAACAAGTTTGAAAAGGTAACCTTTTTTATTGCTTTATTCTGCAAATATCATATATCAAAACTTAGGTTGTTTTTATTTATTATCATGATATACCCTATTATTTTCGTCACATTCAAAACATCTTAGCTCTCCAAATTCATCAATTTTCCAAGTTGTATTGGCGTAGTCTTGACTATATCTATAATATGTATGGTCAATATCAATTAGGATTCTATCAATGTTTTTACCAAATTTTATTTGCTTTCCTAAAGGTATCTGAACTTCAATAGTCACATGTTGACCTCTATATTTATCGTTAGCATTGATTATAAAATAAGGAGATAATAATAAGTTATTGTCACTTAAATTGAAATCATATTCTATTTTTTCAGATCTATCTATCGCGTCTGCATTTGAAAACCCATTACTTTCTTTGTGTAAAATAATTGTAAAGTTTGAGCTATCATTTTTCTGTGTAATATCTAGATTTGGAAAACCTAAAAACACTTTCTCATCATCCACTTTGATTAATTCTGTAAAATTCCAAACATCATTAAACTCAAGATGTTTTGAGAAAACATCATCTTCTGCTACATCAATAAATAAATCATTTGATTTGATATTATTACATGGAATTTCATAGTTAATTACTTTATGCTCTCTAAAATTCATACCCAACTCTATAATCATTAAGACCAATGCACCCGCACTTAAAAACCAAATAATACCAACCACAAGACTTGCTTTTCTAAATTTTGTTTTAACACTTAAAATTAGTTTTACACCTATCAAAATAATAGATATTACAGGAATTAAAATGACCAATATCAATGCTACAAATAAAAATGTAATTCTCCCATCAGGATAAACTACCTCTAATAACGTTGATAAACTAATAGTGTTCTCAGTATTTGCTAACGGTAAAACTCCACTGTTTCCGAATAAAACAATAAATAGAATTAATAATGTAAATAGTCCCCATGTAACAAAACCAATCCCAATAATTTTGCTTAATACATAACCTAATTTTGACCCTACTTTAACCCCTTTATCAACAACCCGTTTTATATTTTTTTTAGCTCCTTTTGTATTGTCAACTATTGAATTTTTAACCTCTTGAACATGCTCCTTAATAGTATCTAAAGTTACCGATTCTCCCTTCATTTCAAGAATTTCGGCTGTTGTTTTAGCTTGAGGCATTACAATCCAGAGAATGATATACAAAAGTACACCTGAACCTCCTAAAAGAGTCATTACAACAAAGGCAATTCTGATGAGTACTGGGTCAATACCAACGTAATATCCTAAACCTGAACATACACCACCAACGACACCTTCTGTTTCGTCACGGTAAAGACGTTTTTTAACATGCGTATTTGTGTTCGAGTTATTGTTTTCTGAAGATTTTGATTCAGTTTTTTGCTCGCCTTGGATTGGTTCATCATCAGATAAATACTCTTCAGGTTTACCCATTACCTCAGTAATTGATTCTACATCCAGATCTTCAATGACTTCTTTTCTGTCAGATAAACGTTCTTGAAATAATTCAGCTATTCTTGCTTCAATGTCTTCCATTATTTCGTCACGTTCAGCTTCATTTTTGAAATTGTTTTTAATCGCATCCAAATAATGATTCAATTTTTCATAAGCTCCTTCTTCAATGTTGAAGACAAAACCAGCTATATTGATTGAAATTGTTTTATTCATGATTCTAGTTATTTTGAAATTAATTCTACTGCTGCGTAAAGTTCATTCCATGTTTTTTTTAATTCTTTTAAAAAGTCTTGTCCATCTGTTGTTAAGCTGTAATATTTTCGGGGAGGTCCAGATGAAGATTCTACCCAATTGTATTGCAATAATCCAGCATTTTTAAGACGGGTTAATAATGGGTAAAGTGTACCTTCCACCACAATCAGTTTAGCTTCCTTGAGTTCCTTTATAATGTCGGATGGGTAAGCTTCCCTTTTTGACAGCACGGTTAAGATGCAGTATTCTAAAATACCTTTTCGCATTTGTGCTTTTGTGTTTTCTACTTTCATTCAATTTATTTTTCTGTGACAAAGGTAAGTAAAAATATAGTACTATGCAATACATAGTACTATATTTTTGTAAATATTTAAAAAAGGGTATAAAAAAACCAGTGGTATCAAGAGATACACTGGTTAAAATAATAGTTTAAATTTTCTTGTTTATTTCATTTCAAGGTAATAATCAGTCAACTCAGCCAAATACTTTTGCTTAATAGCATCATCCAACAACGAATACTGAAATGAGTTTTTAGCAAGCTTATACAAATCCTCTTTAGTTAAATTAATTGCTGATTGAACATCTTCATAATTTTTGTTCACTTGTCCACCAAAATAAGCAGGATCATCAGAATTTATGGTCACTTTTAAACCTAAATCCATCATTTTTTTAAGGGGGTGATCTTTTAAATCTTTCACCACTTGTAAAGCTGTATTTGACAACGGACAAACCGTTAATGCCATATCTCTTTTAATAATTTCAGCTACTAATTTATCGTCTTGCAAACAATTATTGCCATGGTCAATTCTTTTAATACCTAGAATATCAATAGCTTCCCAAACATAATCAGCATCACCTTCTTCACCAGCATGCGCCAAAGGAATATAACCTACTTCAACTGACGCTTTGTACACATTTTTAAACTTTGAAGGTGGATTGCCTTTCTCTGATGAATCTAAACCAACGGCTGTAATTTTATCTTTATAAGGTAAAGACTGTTCTAGTGTTTTAAAAGCTTCTTCTTCACTTAAATGGCGTAAATAACTCATGATTAATAGTGATGAAACACCTAACTTTTCTTCAGCATCTTCACACGCTTTCGAAATCCCATTAATTACGGTTTCAAAAGACACGCCACGTTCGGTATGCGTTTGTGGGTCGAACATAATTTCGGTATGACGCACATTTTGATCGGCACATTTTTGTAAATAACTATACGTTAAATCGTAAAAATCTTTCTCGTGAATTAACACGCCTGCTCCTTGATAATAGATGTCTAAAAAATCTTGTAAACAGTTAAATTTATAGGCTTCTTCAATTTCTTGGACTGACTTAAATGGGATTTTAATCTCATTTCGTTGGGCAATTTTAAACATTAAAGCCGGTTCAAAAGAACCTTCAATGTGTAAATGTAATTCTGCTTTGGGTAAGTTTTTTATAAAAGTTTTCATTTGTAAATCTTATTTTGCGGACGACAAGGTACAAATAAAACTTTTTTACTGCGCAATGATATCTGTTAAATCTAAAATTTTGATATCCTCACGTTTTTTAAGTTCCTTTAAAAACCAACCTTTATGGCCAGTGCCATACGTAACTAAAACTCTTATGCCTTCATTTTTATGTTGATTTAAAAATTCATTAATATACCAATAATGGGCCTTATTAATGTTGTCCCAACCGCCTAAACCTAATTCAACATTGAATAATGTGTTATAAACACTTAGTTCTATTTCAACTAAACTATCATATTCAGCAGAATTTATCCAAAAAGGATCAAATTGATGACCGCTAGCAACTATTAATGAATCTGATAATTGATAGGCAGAAAGATAGTTGTTCCAATCTTCTTTTCTATTTGGGTCTTCACTAATTTGTTTTAGCTTTAGGTTTCGATCATCACTCATTGGTTTGGTCCATCCAGCAGTGGGAATAATTTCAAAATTCATGGTTTTGGTTAATGGAAAAATCACATTTACGTATTCTGGAAATCGTTTGACTCTTGATTCGGTGATTGTGTCAGTTTCTATAAATTCAGTCATTGCAGCTTCAAATCTATCGGGTGGGATTTCAGCTAAAATAAAATCTGGATTAATATCTTGAATTATTGATTTTAATACTGTTGTGTCATATTCATTTTCGGATAAATGCCCATCATGAATAGTTCCTAAAACAATGACTTCATTTTTTAATTCTTCATACGGTTCCACAGCTAAAATACTGTTTTCAATATTATTTGTCGTACAGCTAAAAATTAAGCTTAAAAAAACAAGGCTAAGTATTGTTTTATTCATTAATGGTAAATTTTTGAATAATATCAGAAACATCAGTGTATTTTTTCCAATCTTTTGATCTTTCATAATCTTGTCCTGATTTTAATATCATAGCATTTGGGTAGTCTTTTTTTATTGTTTTCCAATTAGTGTCCATCCAATTATTTTCATCCATTTCTTGAAGTCCAACCCCATTTAATGGTCCAGATACTGCTTTTCCAATTAATGGCCACCATAAACTTTCTGTTTCTCTATCCCAAAATACAAAACCATCAACACTATCCCAAACCTCATCATCATGATAGGTATAACCACTTAAGCCAAATGTTAATACTTTATCACCATAAGTACGGGTATAAATTGCACCTAAATCAGCTAACACGCAATAAGCAGCCATAATTGGTTGACCATTTAATTCATCATTAACAACTTCATGCCTTGTTAAGTCTTCAACAGAATAAGCTTTAACTTCTTTTCCAGAATAGGCTAATAAAAACCTTGTGGTATCATTCCAAATCAAGTCCGCTTCTGTTACAGAAATAAATTCCGGTTTTAGAAGAGCTGGAAATTCTTCCCGACCTATTCCATAATGAAATTGACTATCAATTAATGCACAATCTGTAATGTCAAAATGCTGTAAACTATCTGCTCCACCATATAAATATTTTTTTCCGTCTAAATTAAAAAACTTCCCATTTTCCTTTGAATTTGGTTTGGAATTGGACGTTTCTGTTTTTATGGAATCTTCAAAAACTGAAGTATTTTCAACTGTTGTTGTAGAATTTGTTGTACAAGCAGTTATTGTAGCAGTCAGAAGCAAATAAAATAAAATATTTTTCATTTATAAAATATAAACCAACGAATCTACAAATAACTGTTATTTAGATGATTACCATTTAAATAATAAATTGAATTTGTATTTTTCCCGACAAAAAAAGAGGAAACATAAATGCTTCCTCTTTTAAACTTTATATTTTAATCTTAAAGATTAATATCTATAGTGCTCAACTTTGTATGGTCCTTCAACAGGAACATCAATGTAATCAGCTTGTTCTTGAGTTAAAACATCTAATTCAACACCAATTTTAGCTAAGTGTAATTTTGCTACCTTTTCATCTAAATGTTTTGGTAACATATATACTTTATTATCATATTTATCAGAATCTTTCCATAACTCAATTTGAGCCAAAGTTTGATTTGTAAATGAGTTTGACATTACAAAAGAAGGGTGACCTGTAGCACAACCTAAATTTACTAAACGACCTTCTGCCAATAAAATAATTTCATTTCCGTTACTGTTTAATTTAAAAATATCAACCTGTGGTTTAACATTATCTTTTACAGCATTATCTTTTAAGTATTGAACATCAATTTCATTGTCAAAGTGTCCGATATTACAAACGATCGTTTTATCTTTCATCATTTCGAAATGTTCACCTCTAATAATGTCAAAGTTACCAGTTGTAGTTACTACAATGTTAGCTCTGTCAATACAGTTTTCCATTTTCTTAACTTCAAAACCGTCCATTGCAGCTTGTAAAGCACAAATTGGATCAATTTCAGTTACGATAACTCTAGCTCCAGCTCCTCTTAAAGACGCAGCAGAACCTTTTCCAACATCACCATATCCAGCAACAACAGCTACTTTACCAGCCATCATTGTATCAGTTGCTCTTCTAATAGCATCAACTAAAGATTCTTTACATCCGTATTTGTTATCAAATTTAGATTTAGTTACAGAATCATTTACGTTAATTGCTGGCATTACTAAAGTACCATTCTTCATTCTTTCGTATAATCTGTGAACACCAGTAGTTGTTTCTTCAGATAATCCTTTAATGTCAGCACATAACTCTGGATATTTATCAAATACCATATTTGTTAAATCTCCACCGTCATCTAAAATTAAATTTAAAGCTTTTCCACCTTCAAAACCTTTAATTGTTTGATCTATACACCAATCAAAATCTTCATCAGATAATCCTTTCCATGCAAAAACAGGAACGCCTGTTGCAGCAATTGCAGCAGCAGCTTGATCTTGTGTAGAAAAAATGTTACATGAACTCCATGTTACTTCAGCCCCTAAAGCTGTTAATGTTTCAATTAAAACAGCTGTCTGAATAGTCATGTGTAAACATCCTGCAATTCTAGCTCCTTTTAGCGGTTGCTCATCTTTATACTCCTCTCTTAAAGACATTAATCCTGGCATTTCTGCTTCTGCTAACGTAATCTCTTTTCTACCCCATTCTGCCAAACTAATGTCGGCAACTTTGTAGTTTAATTTTGTTTGTGTATCACTCATTTTAATAAAATTTCTTTATAATTATGGTGCAAAAGTACAAAACTCCTTTTAAATTGCAGAATAAATTTTAAGTTTGACACATCTAATCGAAAATATACTTGAAAATAAAATCGTAAAAATCAAACTTTTACGGTATGTTGATGTTGATTTAGAGTCAATTGATAACCGTATTTTTAATGACATAGAATTTCAAGAATTCAACAGTTTTAAGTCTGAAAAACGAAAATATGAATTTTATTTTACGCGAATTTTATGGCAATCTTTTGGGCAAAATGAGATTATTAAATACAAATCTACCGGAAAACCAAAAATAGACGGAGGGTACATTAGTATTTCCCATTCTCACAATCAAGTTGCTATTGCTTTTTCGTCAATACAAGAAGTTGGATTAGATTTAGAAATGGTGTCAAAAAAAGTTGAGATCATCAAATTAAAATATCTGCATGCTAATGAAAAATATGCTTCTCTTAAAGATTTAACAATTATTTGGACGATTAAAGAGGCTATTTATAAACTTTTTGATTTTGAAACACTTTTTTTTAAAGAACATATTGAGGTTTGTAGTTTGAATGGAAAATGTATAGTAAATGTTGATTTTAAAGGAGAAATTCAGCGTCCATTTGTTGAAACTATATCGATTGAGGACAATTTTATATTGAGTTATGCATATTAAATCACTTTTGAGCAAACTTTTGTGAGGTTAAATGCGTATATTGTATGCTGACTTATGCTAAACATAGTTAAAATATTCATTTTTATAATTTTACCAACCCAATTGTGGTCGGCTAGCACGTGGAATCAAAAAGCTGATTTTGGTGGCGTAGCAAGACATAGAGCGAGTGGTTTTTCAATTTCAGGTAAGGGCTATATTGGTTTAGGGCATATAAATTCTGCCGAGCATATTGTTTATAAAGATTTTTGGGAATATGACCCCGCGACTAATTCTTGGACTCAAAAAGCCGACTTTGGCGGTGGAGAGCGCTATCAAGCAACTTCATTTGTTATTGGTAAAATTGGGTATTTAGGGGCTGGTCGTAGCCATCCATTAGATATTTATGAAAAAGATTTTTGGGCATTTAACCCATTAGCAAATATGTGGTTCCCGATTACTGAACTTCCAGGAGTAGAACGTAGAGGTGCCGTTGGGTTTTCAATTGATGGTAAAGGTTATGTGGGATTAGGACAAACCAATGGTGGTTATGCTACAGATTTTTATGAATATGATCCAGAAACCGATATGTGGACTCAAAAAGCTGATTTTATTGGCTCTGGACGTACATCTGCCGTTAGTTTTGTACACAATGGCAAAGCTTATGTTGGTACTGGTCACGAATGGGGAGCTGCTGTGAAAGATTTTTATGAATTTACACCTAGTTCTAATTTTTGGGTTCAAAAAACTGATGTAGGAGACTCTCTTAGACAAGACGCAACGGGATTTGTATTAAACGGAAAAGGATATATTGGAACGGGAAATAATGTTGATGGTTCAGTAAATTATAAAGATTTTTGGAGATATGATTTTGAAACAGGAATATGGACTCAAATTGAAGATTTCAAAGGAGTGGCAAGGCGTTATATGGTGTCTTTTGTGATTGGAAATACTGCCTATTCAGGCACTGGTACTAATGGTACAAACCTCAAAGATTTTTGGGCGTATGACCCTACTTTAAATACAAGTAAAAATGAGATTGATTTCAAAAATCCTTATCCAAATCCATCTAATTCAACCATCAACTTTGAATGTCCTTTAGCACTTTTGGATAACAATTCAATTTTAACAATTTACAATGTGCAAGGTCAAATTGTGAAACAAATTTTAATTAAATCTAATTTGATTCAGTTGAATAAACAAAATTTTGAAAATGGAAGTTATTTATATCAAATAACTTCAAATAATGCAATTTTTAAGCAAGGAAAAATAATGTTTACCGAATGAAAATAAATCAACTGTTAGCTAACGGACATAAAAAAATTGCGATTTTAATCGACCCAGACAAAAATAATTCTAAAGTGCAATTAGTACCCTTGATTGATAAAATTAATAGCCTAAACCCCGCATTTATTTTTGTTGGAGGTAGCACAGTTGATAGATTAGATTTTAAAAATTGCATCTCTATTTTAAAAGCATATACCAGAATTCCCGTAATTATTTTCCCAGGTTCTCATTTACAAATAGACGAACGAGCAGATGCAATTCTTTTTTTATCTTTAATTTCAGGTCGAAACCCAGATTTTTTAATTGGACATCAAGTTGAAGCCGCACCAATACTTAAAAATTTAGATTTAGAAGTAATTCCAACAGCTTATATGTTAATTGATGGGGGTATAAACTCATCTGTTGCTTATGTGAGTCAAACCTCACCAATTCCATGCGATCAAAATAGCATAGCTGTTAATACTGCTATTGCTGGTGAACTAATGGGAAAAAAAGCCATTTTTATGGATGCAGGGAGTGGCGCCATTCAGTCTATTTCGCCAAAAATGATTGCAGATGTCAAAGAAAATATAAACATCCCATTAATTATTGGTGGCGGTTTAAAAACCATTGAAGAAGTTGAAACGGTATTAAATGCGGGTGCTGATGTAGCTGTTATTGGAAATAAAATAGAAGAAAATATTGATTTTTTATTGGACTTAATGTCCATTCAAAATAATGTCCAACAATGAGAATTGTAACAGTAATACTATCCGTTTTTTTAGTTGCTTCCACTTGGAGTCAGCAACTAAACCCAGTTGTTTTTAGTTTTGATTCTGGTATC
>Ga0316206_1000761_pt1 | contig 36782 bp, 65 predicted proteins | sample 6monthpyrite_MG_FD_204942 | JGI IMG/M metagenome (GOLD analysis project Ga0316206, IMG submission 204942) | Microbial mat bacterial communities from mineral coupon in-situ incubated in ocean water Damariscotta River, Maine, United States -... | ecosystem: Environmental > Aquatic > Marine >...
GCCATAGCCATAGCCATAGCCAGAGCCATCGCCAGAGCCATCGCCAGAGCCATAGCCATAGCCTTTTTTATCTTTATCTGTGATTACTCTTTCCATTCTTTAGCACTCTCAATAAGAGACTTAGCCTTGTCAGTACAAGGTATAATCTCTATCGCCTCAAGTAATGTTATTTCTGATATTGCAGCAGGGAACTTACACGCATCAATATTTGACGTACCAACACCAGCAAGCTGAGATAATGATGCAGCGCCTTTCCAATACCATAAGCGCCTAGTATTTGTTAGTACAACCTCTTTACCGTCGCGTGATTTTAAATAGCCAGCATGAACACCAGCGCTATAAGTTCTCACTACAACATAGTCTCCTGATGGCTTCTCTATCTCACTAACGTCAGACTTTTTAATATATTTTTCACCGTTTATTTCAATTTCAGTAATATTTGTTTTCATTTTTACTCTCTTTTGTTGGTTTACCGTTTAAGTTGAAATAATAATTACACAAAAAACTTTACACGTCAATATAATTATTATAATATTTGCAATAGATATTAAAACAACAGGTTAACAATGATTATGAAGAAAACACAAAAACCGTTAAGCTTTAGTCTTTGCGCTGAAAACATAGCTTATGTTGAGCAAGAGTTTAAGGCTAGGCATAGAAATAAGAGTCACTGGATGGATGATTTATTAACTCATTTAAGAAGCAAGAAAGCTCCAGTCAGTAAAGTGCCGCGCTCAAAAGCCAAGACGTACCCTAAAAACATGGATGATAGATTTTCTATGCTATGGGATATAAAAGGCAAGAAAGGCTCTAAAAAGAACGCATACGCTAAATTTAAACTATTAGCTGCTGGCTCTACCGAAGATGGTTGCGAGGATTTTACTCAAATGCTTATAGATGACATATTGAAACGCCAACATGAGATAGGTGTTAAAGAGCAGCACTTGGTAACTTATCTTAATCAAGAAAATTGGGATCGCGAATAATGGCTAAAAACATGAATGAGCTTGTTGCTGGTGTAAAGACTGGTAAAGGTCGAAGTGATAAAGCAAAGGATTACGCTGCGGCTAGTGAGTGGCCTAAATGCTCACACTCTGGCTGTCCGTTACCAACTACGATTAAAGCTGAAACTGTAACTTGTGGCTATCATTACAGAGAGCATGGATTTAATGCTACTTGCATCACAGAAGCTGTTAAAGAGTTTCAGCCGTATCTTAAAAAGTATGGTGAGATGATTTACTGGAATGTCAGGCAGTGGAAGGAAAAGCGTAATCAAATGATGGGATGGCCAGTACTTCCAGCAACAGAAAAAGAAATGGATTACCCGAACAGTTATTTATCTAGGTTTAAAGATTGGATAGATAGCAGCATTAGAGAAAGAGCAGAAGAAATTTACAAAGGACATAAATAATGCACTATGACAATGAAAGAGAAGAAGAGGTAACCATTGACAATGGTTTTTACGTATATCAACCAAGGGATAATATAGACTTTCTTGGCCACTTTGAACCGCTATCATTACCACAAATAATACAGGTTATTGAAGGTGAGGTGTGGCTTACTGGTGTAAGTATCACCTTCCAACTATTTGAGGTTTTTATTTGTGGAGCTATTGGAAATATGGTTTTAACAGAAGATGGAGTCGAGTGTAATGCATAAACAATTAAACGTACACCAAAAACCACGCGGATTAAAAGAGTGGACACTAGAGCAGAAAAAAGAACTGTTTAGCTACCACAATAAAGGGTATGACTTTAAAGAAGTCGCTGAAATGATGGGTGTAAGCCCAGCAACAAGAGTTAGGAATAAAGCAAATAGTATGCACATAAGCTTAGTTAAAGGAGTTGTAAAATGATAACTCTTGAAAGCTTAAAGGTGATGCAATCAAAGCCAAAATGCTTAATTAAAAGAAATAAAATTAAGAAGCCGGGCGAGAGAAAAGAGTATCGCATCCCGAAAGAATCAACCATAAGCAAGGTTGAAGATGCGTTAAAAGACGGTGAAATACTAACCAGAGCCGCTTTAGTTGTTGCGACTGATTTAAGTAAGGACACAGTTAAGAAAGTAACCGATTGGATGTATAAAAATAAACTAATACTCAAACATCATATTGCTAATGTTGGTGTGTCTCGAGTTTATGAATATAGATTACGAACTGCTGGCGATGTTGCTATAGGGAAGTGGAAATGAAAAGAAAATTTGATGGCGTTAAGGAGCGCAGAAAGGAGTTTACTTGTTGGTTAGTGGCTTCGATTTTAATTATAATTTTTATGGTGCTGATATGAAAGAGCGTAATTTTACAATTTGTATTATATTGTTTTTAATTTCTATTATTATTGCCGCTGTTATTGGTGACTGTTTAACAAGTATATTCTGGAGTTGATTTTGAATAAAGAAGATGAGGAAATGTTAAATTATTATGGCGACCAACTAACGACAATAAGAGAAAGAAATAAACGCTTAGAGCATGATGTCAAATTATTGACTAGTTACAATAAAAGCTCTAGGCGTGAAAACGGATTCTTATTGTGCTTAGTTATTTCTATGTCTCTATGGATTGCGACATCATGAAAGTTAATTTAATAGTTACATCAAATAAGGCGCTATGGCCTACCGATGATTTAGAGAAAGAAAAGCTATCTAAATTGAAGGTAGGTGAATTCTACACTTGTGACATTAAGCTGAATCAAAACTACAGGTTGCACTCTAAAATATTCGGGTTCTTTAAGTTTTGCACTCAATATTATTATGGTGATTCTGAACCAAGCAAACAGCAAATTGATTATGTTAGGCGTAAGCTTACAGTTATATCTGGCTATTACACGCAAGTCTTTAGTCGTGATGGTGATTCGTTTGAGCTTGTAGCTGACTCAATTAGTTATGAGAATATGCCTCCAGAAGAAAGAGGTATTTATTACAAGAAGATAACACAGTCTGCACTTGATAGGGTTTTTGATAGAGCAACAGATACTAATGTGATTAATCAAGTAATTGCTTGGTTTTGATTATTTAATAAATAATACTTGATTTTAATTATATTAACGTCTAGTATTATTCATAACGAACTAGAGCAGAGTTTATATAGGTCGTTTTGATATAACTTATTGATTTTACTAAGTGTACTTAAACGGAAAAGTAGGAGTGGATAATCATGATTATTTGGCTGAAAACAAAATACTATCAGTGGAGGTTTAGATTCATTGATGAAGACATATGCTGTTGCGGAGGTAAAATAACTGGTACATGGTGCGGCTCTCTTTATGGGTGTCGTAGCGCAAAAGAATATGCAGTTACCAAAGCCGTTGAAGGTGACAAGAATTTTATCAGTCTATCAAAGTAGACGGAGAGATAACGATGACAGGAAAAATGACACCATCGGCATTCAATAAAGTAGTAGAGCAAGATATTGAATGGCTAGAGAACATGGTTAGTGAATCGGACAAAGATGGCTCTCTAGAATTTGACCATATTGTAAACACGCTTCGTTATGCCGCCAAACAATACAGCGACAATAAAAAACGAATAGACGATTTATAATTTATTTTAAAGTAGAAAAGGAATAACGATGCAAAGAAGTGAAAGTTATTGGAAAGGCTATTCTGATGGGCAGGCGAAAAACGATAAAGCCAGCGCTGACAGAGAATACGTTGAGGGCTACAAGCTTGGGGTTTACGACAAAAGCCACGGGTTTGATTGTCGATATGACTAATCTATTTAAGTAGACCTACGGGTTTACTTCACACAGTTAAACTTAAATAGAAAAAGGAAAGTAAAATGAAATTCACAGCACAAGAGTTAACAGAGTGGGATGGTCACCAAGACGCAGGTACTAGCGGTTGGATACCTGCTCGACCTGACGGTTGGAAAATTGAGGGGTTACTTAACCGTATTCACAATGCCTGGAAAGTAATTACTGGTGATTATGATGTAGTTGATTGGTATTCGTTCAGAAGAACAGAAACGAGCACGATATCAGTTGTCGTACCAAGCCAGCTACACAGGGACACTGTAAACCTCGTTTGGCAATTTTCCTCTGCAATGGCTAAGAAGTTAAGAAAGTCTGAATTAAAATATGGCTATGATAATAGATGGAAAGATAATGACTGGGCTGATGAATGCAGAAAGCAGTTACAGCAGCATATTGATAAAGGCGACCCGTTAGACGTAGCTAATTACTGTGCTTTTCTTTGGTATATGAAAGAGTCAACTAGCGAGGATTAGTTATGTCTTATATAGTAATTGTTAACTGCAAACAGCCTGAGTCAGCTGAGATTTTCACTCTGTATGATGATGTTACAAACGATGTTTATTTTGATTTAGAAAGCGCTCAATCTTTAGCTGAACAACTAAACGAGTGTAATGGTAAGGGTTACGCACGAATAGTAACTCTATAAAAGCAGACGGAGAAAGATTATGAGCAAAAAGAAAATAGAAAAACTCCTAAAAGAAAAAGGTATAGAGGCTGAATCCATTGAGTATCAGCGTGGTTGTCCTGTACCCGAAGGTTATGCAAGTGGTTGGGATTTGAGTTTTACCGAAAGAACCGAAGATGATGTTTGGTGCGCTGACAGAGAATGTAATTTTGAAATGTTTATGGAGTTCGGCAGCTTAAAAGAAGTCACTGGCTGGATAGAAACATTACCAACAATTACACAAAAGTAGGATTTGAATTATGAGACTAGAAGATTTTAAGAAAAATTTAAATGAAGCAGGGTGGGATGCAGTTAGTGATGGACAACATCATGGTGTTGAGGATTTACACAAAAAGATATTTCCGTTGGTGGCAGAGCTTGAAAAAGAAAACTTCGAGCTTTACTGTCAAATCCCTGATGATGAATGCATTTAAAAGTAGGAATGAACAATATGACTGAATTAAATGTTTCACATGCAGGTGAGTCGCAAGGTGATTTAATGACTCATTCGTCTGTACAATCTTGGTGCGTTGACATCAACAAGGACTTAGTCAAAAGTGATACTATCGAACATGTGGAGGTGAGTAATGAACAAAGCATTCCAAAGGAATAGGTTTTGGTTTTTTATTAGAAGAGTAGAACGCAAACAAATTACGCAAAAGTAGGGTTTTGGTGAGTCGGTTGTCATAGGGCAAATAGAGTAAGACCCTTTAAGAAGGCTTCCGACTCACCACTTTCTTTAAAGTAGGCTGATATGAAAAAGAATATTGCAATATTAGGTATTGGTCTAACTGCGAGTTCAAGGATGGTAGAAGCTATTGAGGCTTTGCCTCCTGTTCGTGAACTTGGTTATGACAGTAAAGCCGAAGCCAAGAAGAAAAAGAAACGTTTACGTGAATTAGCTCGTAGAAAGAAACGGTTAGACAAACTTACACAAAAGTAGAGGTGAGTATGCAAGTTGGATATGTAAGGGTAAGCTCTATAGACCAAAACCTAGATCGTCAATTAGATGGTATTGAGTTAGATAAGGTTTACGAGGAAAAGCTAAGTGGTAAAAGCCGAGAAAGGCCAAAGCTAAAAGAGTGTATAGATTATCTGCGCGAAGGTGATACTCTGCACATTCATAGTATGGATAGATTATCAAGGTCATTAAAGGACTTGTTAAACATAGTTCATGAGTTAACCGATAAAAATGTAATGGTTAAATTTCACGCTGAGAATATGGAGTTTGCAGGTAAAGATAACCCAATGAGTTATCTAATGCTTGGTATATTTGGATCTATACATCAATTTGAAATAGCAAACTTAAAGTTACGACAAGCCGAAGGTATAGCAAAAGCGAAAGCTAGAGGGCAGCAGTTCGGTCGTCGTAGCTTAAAAAAAAGGCTGGTAGAAGAACTTAAAGAAAGAAGATCAAAAGGCGAATCAGTAATTAAAATAGCAGCATCAATGAACATAGGTACATCGACCTGCTACAAATATTTGGATGGAAAGCATGATAAAAGCATCTAGCAACAAAGTTAAATAATGCGCTCACTGTAAAGATAATATTTATAGTGGTGAGCTTCGCAACAATAGAAATAACGGTTCTAGTATTCATTTAAGGTGTAGTGTAGTAAATTTACACTCAATGTCTGTTAAGTGGGTGAGTTCAATTGCAAAAAATATTAACTGTAATCACTAATCTGGATAACTTAAAGATGAACAAAAAACGTAGATGTCGAGAGTGCAAAGAATATAAGGACTCTATCAGTATGCTGACTGTTAATGGTGGTTCATATTGTGATATTGAGTGCTGTACGAAATATGCGTACAAAAAAGGCAAGAAAGCCACTAAAGCAAAGCACGTTAAGCAAAAGAAAGAATTAAAAGACAATGATAAACCTTTTAGATTAAAGTGCGCTCAATCGGCTTTTAACGCGTTTATACGAAAGCGTGACGAATCACTTGGTTGCATTAGTTGTAATAAGGATAATAATTGGCATGGTCAATGGCACGCAGGCCACTACAAGACAACCAAGTCACGACCTGATATTCGATTTAATGAAGATAACTGTCACAAACAATGCTCAGTGTGCAATAACCATTTATCAGGAAATATAGGAGAATACACCCCTAGACTTATAGGGAGAATAGGTCAAGATAAATATTTAGTGTTAACGTTAAATAAAGTAAAAAGATATACTTGTGCTGAATTAAAAGAAATTGAACGACTTTACAAACGAAAGCTAAAAGAATTAGCGCAGGGTGTGAGAGCCTAAACGCAAGCTGCCAGACTTGTGCGCGATATCTGGCAACCAAATCAACCAAAGGAATAATAAAAATGAAATATTTATTTATACTGCTTTTAAGTTTTAACGCTCTAGCTCTAGAGTTTCACCAACAACCAATAGCACCAGAAGAAAAAGCTATGAATGGTATTATTGAAGATTTAGGACTTAATAGTTGGCGCTTTACAACTCACACTAATATTGCTCGCAATGGTTGTTTATACTCATACTGCCGCAAAGTTGGTGTGCAAGCTGATGATGATGCTTGGGTGCGTGACAGAATAACAAGTTATAAGTTTAATTTCACCGTTGAAAAATATCCTGACGTTGCGCCTGAATGGGTTATCGTATTTCAGAACTGGATGCGAATAGATCCTGATGATGCAAACGGCAACCACCCAATCTCCACGCTAAAACTCAAAAATGTTGGCGGTAAATTAATGTTACAACAATATGAGAATAGCTGGCAGTTCGATAGAAGCTATTTTGATTTAGATGATTATTATGATGCTGACCATAATCACAGCCTTGAAGTATTGCGAGGTGAAAAAGAGCTAGCTGTTAACCAGACCTATGCAATAGAATTAATTATTGCACATGGTCACTTGCCTAGTGTTGGTCATGTAACATTAAAGATTGATAGCAAAGTTATTAGTGATAGTGTTTATCAAACAAAATCGTTTACTGAAAGTGGTATAGTTTATTTTGGTCACTATTGGTCAAAGGACGCTGACTCTATAGATAGCCAGCTAATCACAAGGATGGAAAACTTAACTTACAAGATTACATATTAAGTTGTTATTGGTGTTAAAAGCAATTCGATATCTACTGATGTATCGGTTGCTTTTTTTATCTCTAGCGTTATATTTGACTCAACTAAAAATGACGTGTTTAGCTTGTCGATAGTTGAGCTACTGCCAATCAATTGAGTGGTAGTGAATGATGTGAAATCAATGTCATTCATTACCACTTCGCCATCTATAGTTAAGACGATAGTTGTTGTCTCTGCTATTTGGTTTTTAATCACCAAGTGACTTAAAGAGAATCTGCCATCCCTATTTAGTATTTCAGACAGCACGCCCGCTGTAAATGTTTCGCTAATATCCTCATAATCCAGCCCGTTCCCCGGAGTTGAAGGCCAAGACAAGTTTGCGGCTAACTTAGGAAGCCCGCCTGAAACTGTTATACTGCCGCACGTACCAAAATCCCTACTCATAATCTACCCCTAATCGTTTATATATGTTATTTCATCGGCGTTGAGTACAAAATCATAAAACCTCAAGCCTTGAATGTTTAATGTGAAATTACCAGACAAAGTAACAACTGATAATAAATCCATGCTAGCCGTAATAGCGGTTGGTAGCGTCGTAGTGCCAGATAGAGAGTTGTTTATATTGATATTCAAAACCCCCGACGAATAAGTTAATACTATGACCTTGGTTGCTGCTGATGTGGCATTAATCGTTGTTGATGCTACGTATTGTATTAAGTCACTGCCTTTGATTGTAGATATCCACTCGCCACTAGCGTTAGTTCCTACACTCAGCAGGTCGCCAGAGGTCGAAGGTATAGCTATAATGTTTTGCTGTGATGCAGCCTCACTATAAGAACCAACCCTAATAACAACACTAAAATCATTACTTAAGTCAGGAATGTTGTTATATACATTGAAAGTATGTGTTTCAGTACTACCTATAAGCCAGCCTTTGGCTTCCTCCATCGGGTTGTCTGCCACTTCAATTTGAGCATCGCCATAAATATCTGTATAGTTACCTGTTGACGGCCTATCAACAACCAATGTTTGATTGATAATATTAACTAGATTGTTCTTCTTGTAAAGCCAGCATAGCGGATTATCAACAAGCGCCTTTCTTACGTTATTAAAACCGACACCGTCCGTACCATTTGTACCTGCATCCCCTTTGGATCCGTTCTCTGATATTTCAACCTTCACAGGCGTGTCGCTTGCTGATAGTGTCATCTAGACCCCCATTAAATATATTATTTCATTTTCTGTTAGTTGTGAGTTATACGCCATAAAATTACTTAAGTAAGCGTTTATTGCGCTATCTGTTCCGTTGTAGCCTATATAAACCTTACTAGATGTAATACTTATACTTGTTAGCGTAGAAGTCAATATTAAATTCTTTTCACCATATAATTTTATTTGTGCGCCATCATAGGTTAGTGCGACCTTTTTATAATCAAATAAGTCAGCAGACACTTCATTCCCGCCCATATTTATAGTTAAATCCCTATTCTTGTATGTCAAGGAAAACTCATTAACACCAGTAAGACCGTTGCTGAATATTGTCTTTGTTTCATCGTTGTCGATATTTCCATCAATACCAAAAACAACAGACCACGGCAAGCTAGGCTTTGGAAAATTATACTTATAATCCATACTGAAATCGTCTTTGTTGTTACTGAATCCTATAGCGCCTGTCTGCTTGTATGATGTAAGTCCGCCAGATTCAACTTGAACTGATGATATTAAAAGCCCTGCGTTTAATGCTTGTGACTCTAGGTTTATCGTAAGATTGTCCAGTGCGCCAGATACGCACACAGCAGATAGCCTAGTAAAACCAATTACTGATGGTGTAGGAAATGTAACGCTAGCTCCCCCACCAAGAGACACGGTTATTGGTTGTAGTGAACCTGATGTCATATAAGCCCAAAACGAAACGGTATAACTAGAACCGGGCGAAAGGCTATCGGTTGATGTCGTTACACTGATATTCTGTAGCGAGCTAAATACAACGCTAGTGTACTGGTTCTTATGACCGAAAACATCCGGTATAGGTGATTGCGAAACCGAACCGTTCAATACAGTCCACTCTGAAAGATCGTTACTATATCTAACTAAATTAGTTTTTTGATCCTCAATCAAAACACCTTTATCACTCTGTCTTATCTGGTTGTCTGTATATGCTTTTGTCCTCACAGAACCGAATGTCTGTATTAAATCTTTTACTGTAGGATTGTCTTCTATCTGAACACCATACAAGGCTATTCTTGCTCCAGACTTTCCGCGAGGATTTATTGAAAAAATAAAAGCGCCATTAGCAAAATAAAGAGGGTATACAACCCTTGTATAGTCTCCTGTAGGCGAATCAACATTATAAACTTTTGAGCCAGTACCGAAATCTAACGAGCTAACATCTCCACTTAATACTTTTACATAAAAAGATACGCAACCAATCATTTGAGGTGTAGTAGTAGTTAGCTCTAAAACCTCGCCAACACCAGCCAGATCATCCGTGTCAGTGTCTAGGTTTATCTCTGTTGCTTTATTTCCACCAAAAGGGTCTGTTGTTGCACCGATTATTGACCATCTACCAAAGGTATCAGACCATGCGCTAAAGTCTCTATAATGCGTTATGTAATTTGTGGATTCTGATTTTTTAGTCCATACATTATTTCCATACCTATCAACAAAAGATACAGCATCAATACGATCACTTGTTATATATGCGTTTTTTGATAGCTGGTTATCAACAAATGAATCCAACAAGGGCTGATCGACATCAAAACCGTTAACATCAGCAGAACTAAGGCCGTTGATGCCATTAACGCCAGCCTCGCCCTTTTCACCTAAATAAAACTTTAATGTAGGCATTATCTAATCCCGTTTTGCTCAAAAGTTACATTTAAGCCTGCAACCGTCTTCACCGTAGTATCAGCAAAGGTGAACTGTAGCTTTGAAATAAAAGACTTTTCTATAGCTTCATTACCAGTAATCGGCAACGGTAGCAGCGCTTGAGATTCAGTACTACTTAGGCTAAATGTTCCTTGACCGCTTTGAGGGCTTGTTATACCACCGTTAAAGTCATCCACTTGACTGATATCACCTATAGCGCTTAATAGTTGTAGTTTAGCGGCGGCACCAGTTAAATCAATAGGCGTTTCTCCGTCATCTTCAAAATACTGAAAATCAATATTAACAGTGTCTCCAGCAGTAAAGCAGGTTTGTACAAAATCAACGCAAGCCATTAAAGCCCCCTTAAATAAACAATATTATACATCTTAATGGTCGCCACCGCCATTTACATACCTAGACGCTGAATCACCAAAAAATGTCACGGTAGCGCCATTATCAACAACACCTTTACCTTTTAACCCGCCATTAGCGTTGTTGTTAGCGCCATCTAAACCAAAATTACCAGACAATAAAGAATCCGTACCGTTATCACCAGTCTCACCAGAAAAAACATTAAGACTAGCATTTGTTAACTGCCCAGCAACACCAGCCTCACCTATATTCCTTCCGTCACCACCATTACCACTATTACCGCCTTTTTCAGTTATAACATCAGGGTCAAACCCGCCATCACCACCGCTAGGTGCAATTATATATCCATCTGCCGTAGGGTGTGCTGTTGACGGTGTAGCGCCTGAAAAATATATATCACAATCAACGCCTTCTGCATCAAAAACAACACCACCATTCTCACCATTGCCAACAGCAGGAAAATAAAGCCATGATGAAGATTCTTGATCCCATTCAGCACCGCCACCATTACCACCCTTGCCACCTTTAGCCATTAACTCAGCGCCATTAGCTAGTATTATAATGATCTTTGATCCAACTGGGAATGCGCCCGCCCTTATAGCTGGTATATCTTTGTTGTTGCCGCCACACATAGTGCCATCAAAAACAAAGGTAATTGTAACAGGTTGACTAGGAGCGCCAGCGTATTGTACATATAAGTTTACATTGGTTGTACTACCAGAAATCACAACCTCAGAACCAGAGGCAAATATAGGGTCGTAACTTAACGCATAAACACTGTAATCTCGACCTAAACTAGTATAGTTCGGCTTTATTGATGTGATCTGTACCCTATCACCAGCAGACTGCAACCCATCAAAACCAACGTCTGAAAATGTAGATATGTCAACAATATCTCCAACCTTAAAATTAAGCTTTCTTTCTTGCGCCTTAAAGATGTAATCTTGAGGGTTTGAAAATCTACTAACCCATCTATTAACAAGTAGGTCTGCGGAATCCTTATCAATCACCGCTGTAAAATCAAAGCTTTTTGTTTTAACCTCGCCAAACAAGTCGTCAGATTCTAGCGTGGTATTTTTAAATATAGAGGACTTACTAAAGCTTGTAACCTCATCAGGGTTTGTTAAGTAAGGTTTATTGTATACAATTAATGCTCTTGTAGATCTTAATGTCTCATTTCTTTTTTTAGTGACACTTTCAAAATCTATCTCGTTACCTTCTGTAATAGATATACTTGACTCCTTCCATACGCTTATAGCTGATAGCTTTATTTCTCTATCTACCGGATCGAACCACATATCAAGCATATAGTTAGTCAGTATCTCTTTTAATACGTCTGACGTAGGCTTTGACTCTATCCATATAGTGTTTACTCTTGTTGATGGGTGCCACTCATCAACCTCAGCAGTCCACTTCGCTTTAGGTATAAAAGACGAATCTGTACCTATATCTAAAAGTATTCGCTCTAGTAAATCATCAATACGTTCATTATCAGACACCTCGCACACAAAAACCTCATCTAGTGGATCGTGAGTATCGCTAGTAGTCCTAGTTAACGTATTAGTGTAAACAATATTTGTGCCTCTTGTTTGCACTGTTATCGTTGCTGATCCTGTGCCTATCCCACTAACACCAATAACCTTGCACAATTCATCGGAAACCCTTACAGTATCACCTATCTGATATGTAACATTAGCATCTACATCCCAAGAAACTGTTGTCTGGTTTACTGCTGTGCGCAAAGAGCCTTCAAGCGGTAAAGGCCACACAGAGTCGCCGATATTTATTTTTGATAGTTCGTCTTTGAACTTAAAAGACCATTCGCCATTTTTACTACTGCTTACTGACTCTATGATATAGTGCCTCGTCTCAGCACCATTAGTTAAATCTATAGTCCCATCAATTTCAAGTCTGTAGTTTTTAATTCGTATGTTTTTGTTTGTGAGTTCGTTTCTTGAGTTTAACTTAGCCAAGAAAGAGCCTTGAGAAATCACGGAAGAAGTCACGTCTGGAGCATCGGGGTTAGGATCTTTATTTGTAACATCTATCATAGTTACCGAACCACCACCCCTAGATGCTAACCCTTTATCTACATTTAGCTTAGCTGGTGTCTCAGATATCTTTTTAACTATCCTTAATATTCCGCTTTCCGGCATATTAAGTGGCGCATCTGTATTTGTAAACTTGTAAGTCCTAGTTGCATTACTTGCCTGTCCTGATGATTTTGGAGTGCCAAACCCAGTTAAGGCGCCCTCCACCACTGGTAAGTCGATCTCTATCACTGAAAAGTGAGTTTGATTGAATAACCCTCTTGATTGCTCAAATGTACTCATAACCCGTTAAACACCTTAAATGATACGGAAACGTTGTTCAATAACCTTGTTTGATTGTGTGCGCTAACTTTATTTCTAGCTAAATCAAAGCACGCATAAGCGCTGTTGTTGTTTGATGAAGCAAGCTCAACGCCTAATTCGTTTACAGGATCTTGCTCCCTTATAAAAAAAATATTACTTGAACTAAAGTCCAGAAACTCTTGCCACGTACTTTCGCTAAATGACCTAGTTACATTTGGTAAGTTTAAGGCACCTTTAGCGGAAATCTTTTTCTTTAATGTTGCCACCGGGGCGGCTATATCACTTAATGTTGATTTTGTTTTTATATTTCTATTAAGAAACTGCCTATTATAGCCTGAGTTTTCACCACCGTTAGGTACTTTAAATGCCTGTCCTGCTGCTATAAATGACACCCTGGGGGGAGTCTCACCTAGCTCGTTTAGCATTCCAACACGAAGATTACTAAAAGACCTAGACGGAAAAGTTACCAGTACGCAGTTATTCATAGAAACAAAGGTTGTAGCTATTATTGTTGATCCATCCCTAACTCTGACCCTACTAGTAAAATTCCTTGCGCCCTCTATATTTAATCCTGCATAGGCAACATAATTTATATTACTTACCGCACCAAAATCAAAAGTGAGTCTGTTATTGTCTGTACTGACATAGAATGTTGAAAAGTCTGGATCTGTCACGCTTGCAGGGTCAAAATTTAAATTCTCACCATTCTGAACTGATGTAGGTGTTTTATTTATTAATACATTTGACTTTGTAATATACATTAACGACCCTGCCTTGTTCTTTCTTCTAATCCGCCAGCAATACCATCAAGAAATAAATTACCGCTTTCATCTGTTATGACTAATCGCATTTCCTGAATGCCTTCTTCTGTTTGTTCTGTGATATCTAACGTCGATGTTTCTGGCGCAAAATCTGACTGCTGTTGCTGACTAGATGATGAAGCGCCGCCGCTAGATATAGAGCTGCCACCTCCGCCACCAGCTAGCGAGCCTAGCGTAGTAGCCGCAATAGCCGCAATACTTAAATTGCCGCTTGCCTGAATACTTGCAGCAACAGGAGGGCCAGCAACAGGCCCTAGCTCAGCTATAGCTTTCATTGATGCAACTTGAGTATTAAAAAATACCTCGCTAGCTGATAACGCCTGACTACCAATAAACAAAAGCTTTCCTAACGTATCATTATGACCAAGGATTGCTGACGTTATAGACATTATCGAACTTATATTTTTTCTTTCTAGTGATTGTTCTGTTTTTTGCCTCTTTTCATCTAAAGATATTTTATCTTTTGCGGCTTTTTCGTTTATTTTTGCTTTTTCTTCTTCTGCCTTTCTGTCCATTTCAACTATGGCCATAAGATATTCATCTTCAAGCTGTAGCTTTAATTCGTTATTCTTGCCAATTATTTCAAGCTCTCTTTCTAGCTTTTCAGTGAGTAACTCTTCCTCACCTTTAAACCTGTCAGCTATAGCCTGTATTTGCGCCTCACCCTTAAGTGCATCTATCTCAAGCTCTCTAGCCTCCGCATCAGCTATCGCAGCCTCTTCTTTTGCATCTCTCAGGGCATATATAGCATCTATTTGTGCGCTTATATTTGCTGGTATTTCCTCACCAACTTTTAATCCTAGCTCTTGCGCTATATTGTACCTTAGAGCAGCCTCTTCACCTGCTGATAGCGCTATTATCTGAGATGTAAGCCCTTCCGTTATACTTTCTGATGATTTTTTGAATTTTTCAGCGTTACCACCTAGCCCGTTAAGGGTTTCGGTTGTCTCTTTCATTTCTAGTCTAACGGTAACTAGAGAGCCTTTAACTTTGGCTAACTTAGCCTCTAACTCTTCCTGTGAATCGCCGAATATACCCTCTAGTATATTTGCACCTTCCGAAGCGTTTTGTAGCGAGACTAATTCAGATTGAATAACATTGACTTCTTTGGCTAGTCCTAATGCAACCTTCTGCTGTTCTTTTAGCTTTTCAGTTAATACATTTCTAGCTACTGCCTGTTGAGCCTTGGTTAGCTTGTCAAAATTCTTTGTTAGTACGCTTATGGAATCATCAAGATCAATAATACCTTTTGTGGCTTTAAATAGGTTTGGTAGCATCATCCCTGCTATTGATGCAGATATACCAACAACAGCACCAAGCAATGGAGCACCTAAAACGAAACCTAAATCGGCAGACTGTTGCGACAATGCAAGCATGGCGCCTTGTCCGCCTTGAATTTGCCCTATAAATTGCTGAACTTGTATTCCTGCTTGCCCTGATGCGCGACCTATACCAGCTATATTACTATTTACTGCTTTAGATGTTTTTGATAGCTTCGCGCCTGACGTAGAAAGTCCATCTAGTGAATTGTCTGCTTTTTTTGCGCTATCACTAACATTTACAAGGTTTGAGCTAGTCTTTTTTAATGCTGCATCTAATTTACTTGTGTTTGCATCAAGTTCGACGACTAATGATTCAGTAGTGATAAATCACCCCCGTTGAGCTTTCTTTCAAAGTTAAGCATTACAGATGTATCATTTTTGCTTTTGTTTGAATCTAAAAGGTTTGAAATCTCTATGTAGTCCAAGTTCCAAGCCTCCGAAGGTGATATTTTTAAATGGTTAACACAAAGTCTAAAGAAAGCCCAAAAGTCGAAATCAAACCTTTCTAGCTTTTTATTTATTACTCTGCGATAACCTGCTTTTTTTCAGTTATGCCTTCTAGAAAGTCTTGCTCAATCTCTGTTGCTAGGCCAACTAAAACCAAAGTCCAAGGCGAGCAAAAAGCATCATCAACTTTGTTTGGCATGATCCCAACTCTAAACATAGAATCTTCAATCTCAGAAAATGGAATGTCTTTGCCTGATCCTTTGACAAGGTGATAAAAGGCATATGCAGACAATTCAAAATCACAAGCTGAATATATAGAGTTTATCCTTCCCCTTATATTCATTCCTTCGCTATCAGCCCAAACCTCTAACACTTTAGACAAGGTAAACATTAAATCTTCACCAGTATCTTTTTTAAATCCCTTTAGTGCTTTTAATGATAATTTATGCTCATATTCTTTATAGCATAACTTAAACATTAGGTTACCGCTGCCGTATGCGTTACTGCGCCACTAGAGTTAAACGATAAAGCTGTCGTTACTTTTACGCCCATGCCAATAGTGTCAGTTAATCCAGTAGGGAAAAATGAACCGCTAAACGATTCATCGGTAGTCGCATCGCTAACAAATGTTAATGTGTACGTGTCACTTGAGCCACTAAATACATCAGCGCGAACTTTTCTAAACTGAGTATCGTTGTTATAAGTGAATTCACCAGCAAATATATGTTGCTTGCCTGCGTTTTCGCCTTCCATGTATGTAATTGAATCACCGTTAGACTGGTTTGATGTCTCAATCAGTGTTCCACCATAGGTGTGAGTTAACGAGCCTTGGCCTACTATCTCACCTGTACCATTTTGAACTATACACGGAGTGCCGTTTATTTCGCCTGAACTAGCCATAATATTTACCTTACCTGTTAGAAAATGTTAAATAGTTAATTGTAATATCTCTTTTAAACCATGGATCATCAATAGCACCATCATTCAAAGTAGATTCTAAAATATCAACATCTTGATCACTAAATGAAACAGTTGTTGTATTTTTAAAAGCAGACAATATTAAATCAACCTTTGATAGTTGTATATTATCATAATCAGCGCTGTTAGACCTCACAAATATACTTACTTGTAAAAACCCTCGCTGTTCCTCTGCATTTGACAATGACTGACCAGTACCTTCCGTTGTTACAGGCATAAAATAAGCCGCATACCATAAGTCTTTATCTTTTGGGTCGAAATATCTATTTTCAAAGGCTACATCTGAACTGCTAACAACTGTCAATAGTTGCTGTATTAACGCTTGCTTAGTGTTTAAATACGACATTAAAGCACCCTTAATTTATTTTGCATTCTAATTATAGCCTTTCTTACCCAGCCGTCAGGTGCTTGAGTACTGAATCCGTTTGTTGTTTTTTGTCCGCCGGGTACTGGAAACCCACCAAATTCAAGTTTATTTATATATGGCATGTTATTAATCAACGTAAACCTCTTACCTAATACGACTTTAGGCAACACTTCTGCATTTCCAGACCAGTTATTCCTTGCTCTACCTGTATCTACTGGAGTTTCTTTTATTATTTCCCTAACACCAATAAAGAATATTTTTCTAACATCGCTGTTTATTGATTTTTTAGTGTTATTAACTGCTTTCTTGACGTTGCTTAACCCATGTATAGGCATAATTAAGCCCTGCATATAATTTTATAGATAACATCAACACCAGCAGGACTAACATTTATAATGCTGATAATTTTATGGTTAGTAGATCCAATTAATACAGTATCATTCATTAATGGCTTAACGTCACTAGATGTTATAACCATTCTATCAGTTGACTCTACTAAACCATCTGCAATCAAATCACTTCCTACCGCTAAATCTACAGCAGTTAAGCTAAAGCTTTCAGTGGTTATCGTGCCACCTGTTATCGGGTCAGTTGCTCCGCTTGGTCTATTTAATTTAACGTGACCAAATGAACCGAACCTATCAAGCATCCGTTTAGCGCTTGCTGCTTTGTTAGCGTAGTTTACTGTCATACTCTAACCAGCATATCAGTAGGCTTTAATAGCACAGATAACTGAGCGTTTACGCGCTGTAAATTAACCGTTGTCATACTTCCACCTGAAAAGTATTCAGTTTCTAATACGTCAACTTTCTCTGACTTGATATTGTCATTTGATGAATTAGTTAATAGTGAGTTAGATGTAGCATATACAGCAGCTTCAAATTGAGCATTCTTTAGCTCTTGCGGTATGGCTGTAGATGATAAGTTGTAGCCGTACATATAAACACCTACACGCGGATATAACAAACTCTGAGTTGAGCTAGACCTAATGCCTTGCATGTTACATTCAACTGAGCGTAGATAGTCCATTGCCGCAATTAAATCAGATTCACGCTCTGGTTGCGTTGCTGATACAGATAAGCCCTTTAAATTAGTATAGGCTTTATATTCAGCATCGGTAACGAATGAATTAGAATTTGCAACTTGAGTACCGTCTTCAATAATTAACTGTGAACCAACAGCGACAATAATTTGTGCTAGGTTTGATAGTTCCTGACTAGTTATGTCTGTTCCGTTAGTGCTTGCACCATCAAAATAAGTAGCAGTTAGAAATATTCTACCTACCTCACTGGTTGCAGATAAATCTAAGCTTAATTGTGTTGCGCTATCAACAACAACGATAGTCGGATCTAACAATAAGCTATATGACTCACTACCGAATAATATCTTTAAGTCTGTAGCCAAAGTCAAATCAACGCCTGAGAATGTCAGCACAACTTTATTATCTTTATTTGGTATTACTAAATTTTGTGACATTTATAAATCATCCTGTACTGTTATTGATGCACTCATTTCTGATGCTGAACCACTACTTACTTTTGCAGCAACACAAACTATATCGCCCGGCAATATTCCTGCTGACAGGCTGTTGATATCAATCTGAACCAGTGAAGTAGCTTTTACATTGTATGCAGCCACAATAGTACCACTAACATCAACAGAACTTGTAGAGGTTTCAGCCAGCCTAGTGTCACCATGAGATATAAACTCTAACGCCTGACCTGTCGCAACAATAGGGTTTATTATTATAACAAATTCTGCTGTTTTAGTTGTGTCAGTTGATAGTATTATGCTCTTTATTAAAAGCTCTGCTCTATTAGCCGTTAGAAAATAAGTGAGCCTATTCTGTATACTCAAAACTGACGTAAGTGCAGTACCTACATTTAATTGCGTATGGTTTACGCCAAACCTGTCACCATCTGGAACGATTTTTCCCTCGACAAATATAGCGCCAGATGCGCCCTGTGTAACTATATCTGTATTGTTACCTTTATTTCTTGCTGCCCATCCAATTCTAAATATCGGGTTTTTAACGCTAGGTTTTGTTTCTGTGTTTGCATAGCGTATAACATGTACTAATTCAAAGTTAGCTGTTTTTTGGTTTTCTATGTAATACTTTATACCGCCAAAGCCAAGGTATTGTATTTGCACTTGGTATACATTTCCTAGAGTTGGGTCTATATCAATATCAGGGTTAACATTCCAGTCTGCTTTTTTAACCCATGTTTCAGATGGTATCGTTCCGTTTGCTATTTCTGTGAACACACCAACAGCAGTATTACTAGTAAAAGAGAATGCACCTGCACCGAAATCAGGTAATTGTGCTAGTACCTCGACACCATCGCCAACAGATGAAAAATCATAACCTAAAACCTGAGTTTTTAACGATTCAGACACCTCGTAAGCATTGTGCTCTGGCGTTCCTGCTGTAAGTGGTACTGCATAAATATTACCATCAATAACAACTATTGCACTTTCATCAACTGTCGCGCCAGTGGTTATTTTTAAATCTTGATGCTCTAAAAAGCCATCTCTAGAATGAACTAGACCAAACTCATCCCCGTTATAACCAAAAGCAAAAGAACTTTCTGATGTTATAAACCCTGCTTGTTGTGTGCTGTTTATTTTTCCCTGCGTAAATAACGCAGTAAACCTAGACAATAAGCCTTGCCCTGCTCTGTATGTAGCCTGCTTTGATGATACTATTGCAGATACGTTGCTTATCCCTACGCCAGTAGAAGCCACAAACTTAGAATCAACGCTTGATGTTGAGCCCCCTAAATTAGCCGTTACAACGTCGCTTCTTAATCCATACTGTGCTGTTACTTGTAATACTGGAGACATTTGAGCTACTTGCAGCTCACCGAAAGCAGAGGTTGCCGCAGTATTTTCGACCTTTAGTCTACCTTGTTCGCTTATCAATTCAGAAGGTAATCCCTCTTTATCGTGAATCGTACTAGTGCAAGTCACTGACGAATACCAGCTTCAATACTCGGTAGTATTGAGTTTTCAAGTGATAGCCTCACTTTTTCACCGCTAACTAAATACCTAATCAATCTACCGGGAGCTGTTAGGTTATCAACAGTAAACCAATTAACACCGTTGTCTGGTGATGCCTCTAGCGACAAACAACCACCGCCAAAATCACCAGTAGCAAAGAACATGTATTCAATACTTAAAGGTACGTTTGATAGCTTACTGACACCATCAGCGCTAAACGAATTATCTACGGTTAATACGCTCATTATTTTTTAGCTGATCTTGACGTTTTTACTTCAACAACAGCGCCAGCATCAAGCAATGATTGAACTAATTTTTTGTCGCAATCACAAACACCTTTATTATCGAACTTTAGGCCGTATTCAGTGCAATCTTTTTTCTTTGTTTTAAGTGATACTTTCATTGTGACACCTCATGTAAATATTATAAAAAGCACTCATAGAATGCTTTCTAAATACTTACTAAGCTTGCAATGAAGTTAAGCGAGCTAGACCTTTACGGTTAAAGTTTACAAAGTTACTGTAAGACTTAACGCGAGTAATAGACTCGTCTTTAGTCTCAGCAAGACCAACCATGTCAACTTGAACGCCTACAGGGATTCCATCAGGGTGAATCATTGATTGACCAATTTTTGCTGATCCATCATCAAAACAACCAGCGTAAATAGAAGTTAATGCGCCAGTAGTTAATGCAGCACCGTTAGCGGTTTCAGTTGATGTGATGTAATCGTTTTGGAACATCGGAATGCCATTGTAAACATCAATGTTACGTGTACGACCGTTACCCATATCGAAAGCCATTGTCTCGTTTACACCACCTAAAGCACGAACCAATGCACGATATTTACGCAATTGAACACCGTTAGCTAATAAATAATCAACTTCGCCATCTTTAGCTTTAACCAAATCAAGCAATTCATCTAATAACTCAAACGATAACGCTTGTCCTGCCGATGCAGCAGTATACTGACCAGCATCACACAATGTATGATAAGAATGCAATTCAGGGCTTGTGCCTGTTCCAGAAGCCATACCTGTTTGCAGTAAACGACCAACAGACTTGGCCTTACTAGATACTTCTGCCATTAGTTGATCTACGCCACCTGATAATGATTGCGCTTGTACTAAGCCGTTCATTTCAGCATCACCAATAGTGGTAACTGCTGTATAAGGTGTCTGGATTGCTGTACTTGCAGCTTTAGCAGTAATAGTGCCACCGATAGCTAAGTGCTGTGCATCGCCAAGCGTATCTTCACGGTTGACTAGGATTGCTTGACCTGCGTAACCAGTCCAAGGCATTACTTGCCAGATAGGGTTAGTTGTAATGATATCTTCTACTACACCAGCAACAATTTCGTTGTTGATGAATTTTTTTGCTTCGCTCAAAGTTTGAGTAGCCATAATTTTTATACCTTTAAATTGTTAATTTCAAGGCACAAAAAATGCCATGAGTTTTCACTTCATAGCACCGCTATATTGAATAAGTTTGTTGATAGATCACCGAGCCATTAAACTAATTATACTCTTGTAGTCTATTTTATACAACTAACCTAACAACTTAGCATATGCAGCCCGTTTAGCTGTGCCATCGTTACTGTGTTGGTGATTGTCGTTTCCGTTACCTTTGCCGCCATTAGATTGTATTTTAAATATTTCTGGCTGGCTTGCTACGAATTCAGATACCGTCAAATTACCGTCAGCACCTGTCAAAATATTGTCACCTTCTCTAGCTACCACTTGACCATTATCAATACTAAACTTAGATTTAATCTGAGCCATGACAGAGTCAAAAGCATCGGGGTTAATCTTGTGTTCACCGAAAGCTTTCGTTGCTGCGCCTTCAATCTCATGTTTAGCGATGAGTGAATTGTAATTTCCTGAGCTATCATCTAATTGCTTAGTTAAGATGTTAATCTTGGCTTCATAATCAGATTTCATAACACTTGTGTTTTCAGCTAGCAGCGTGTCAAACTCACCCTTATCTATTAGCTCTTTGTCTCGAAGTTTGCGCTCTTGCTCTTCTAGTTTTCGATACTTTTCTATGTCTACGCCTTTGAACTGCTCTTGTTGCTTTAGTAGGTCAACATTTGTACTTCTGAATTCGTCAATCTTTGACTTATCAACAGCACCATCTACTTGTAGTTGATAACCATCACCAGTTTGTGCGTAGAATGTTTTTTCTGCATCGCTTAACTTTTCGAAATCTTCTGAGCTTAGTTTAAATTTTAACATTATTTAACCCTCTGGGTTGCTGGTGTCACACTGTGACGTTTATAAATCTGCTTCTTCCCATGATGTTGGGTATTTAATTTTTAACTGGTCAAGTGTTAATGTTTGACCTCTGTTATTAACAAACTGATCCATTGTTAAATCACCTTTGCGAAATAACTCCGCTCTAGCATCTCCTAATACATCAACCTGAAAACTCTTTGATTGCTTTGCTAGCCAATCATTGTAATTTAAGTCTGCACTTACCTGTCCGTCTTTACTAGCACGTTTACCGCCTGTTTTCTTCTTAATTAGTTTTTTACCACTTACCGTCACTTCATCTTCAAATAATGGTGTTGTGGTGCTACGGCAATTTGGGTGTGCTGGTGGTAGCCTGCCTTTTCCAACTCGATATACTTTACCATCTAAACTTCTGCATATTGTAGATGTTCTGCCGTCTAAAGTAGATACCCACTCATAGAAAGGCACAATATCAATGTTATCTTCAAACGTTTTATTTTTAGCGACTGCTGATGTATGGGCTAAAGCAGTCCTAACCATTCTTTCACCACTGGTTCGTGTGACGTTTAAAATTCCGTTCTTATAATTCTGTGATTTAGTACCTATAATGCCCTGTACGATATCTTGTGTTGTTTTGCCTTCAAAAAAACCCATTGATACAGCATCTTTCACCATCCTAGCCTGCGTTGTACTGAATTCTTTCAGGTAATCTTTTAATAGTTTATTATTAAATGGTCTAGCATTGACTGCTGCATATAATTGAGTTGGTGATGGTATCTTTGTATTAAATAAATCATCTTGTAAATCAATAGTTGATGCTGCAAATTCAGATTCACTTTCTGCAAACATTTCTATCTGCTCTGTTAGTTCAGCAGTAAAGCCCGTTAATTCATTATTTACTAAATCTTCTGTAAATGATAATAAGCGCTCTATTCTAGCTTGTGAGTGTACCGTTTGAGTTTTAGTTAACTCTAGACGTAAGCTTCTGGATATACGCCTTAAATAAGGCATTAACTTGTCGGCTTCACCGTTATAGTATTGTTCCAAAAAGTGAGCGTGACGGCTATAAATATCAGTAGGAGTTGGCACTAGGGCTTTTACCTGTAGAGTTTGAGAAATATCTTGCGGCAGATATGACTTTTAACGCCATACTGCCGCAATTACATTTACAGTTTAACTGGTTGTCATTGGCAAAACGCTCAAATGTAACGCCAGTCTCTTTACACTGGAAGTTGCGGATCTTCTTCAAAATCTACTCCTGTAGTATCTATTAAGTCAGCTTCATCTTCTGCCGTTACATTCTTGGGTAGTAACTCACCTTTAACCAATAAGCTTAAGAATGACATTAGGCTCATACCGCCTGATTGATAAACCTGTAAGTATGCTAACAATGCTTGTGGCTCTAATTTAATATCAATAAAGTCTCTATTGATTGCGTATTCTGGAGCGCTAACTCCTTGCCATTCAGCCATAATTTCTAACAGGCTTTGTATAGTGTTATCAACGGTATTAGCTATCGTTGATAGTATTGCTGTTTCGCTTGATGCTTCAATTCGTGATGTTTCAGCAGATTTAACGCCGCTAGAGCCATCTACTAGCATTTTAGCGCCTATACTTGCCATTGTCTTAACGTTATCATCAATTGCTGCTTTTAACGATCCTATACCTTGACCTGTGAATTCTAACAACTCAACTCTAGCTTCTGTGTCATCGATATGGTTAGCACTACCAGCACCTACTTTAATTTGCTTTTTGTTTCCTGACTCATCGCGTAAATCACCAAATAAAAACAAGGTAGGTAATGCAGTCCAGTGTAATCCATGCCTATGATCTGTACTCATTCTATATTGATCTAAATTAACGTTAGCAAGATGAAGCAATAATGGATCACACTTTAATTCATTGGTTAATACAAAAGGAATCTCTGATAGTGGCTCACCTCTATTTGTAGGCATAAAGCTTTCAACAATAGAAAAGCCTTTTTTGCCGTTAGTTTCGCGCCATAAGTTCTGTATGTAATAACCTGACTCGTTAAACGTCAATTCTAAGTATTCTGTTTTTGTTTTTTGTTTATACTTATCTTTTTTATCTTGCTCTTGATACGTTTGAGTAAGAACAATGTAATCATCAGAAATATTTATAATTGATTCTTTTGCGTATCGTTTAACTATTGGTTTGTCAGTGAATTCCACCAAGTAACCAACTGCGCCAGCATACAATAATTCTTTTATCATATCCCCGGTAAACTTTGTTAAATCTGTATTGTTTCCATCAATATCTTCTAGTATGTAATCTAAATTAGAATCAGGATCAAACAAGGCAGGCTTTCGCATAATAGCGCCGCTAACAGCATTAGCAGTAGGCTCAACAGTAGGAATTATAAACCCCCTTGTTAGGTATGATTCATATTCTGATTCAGTCTGACCGCCAAGCTTAGGCAAATAAACCTCACCTTTATCTTTTACAGTGAATTCGCCATCTGCAAAATCTCTAACTCTTGTTGATTTACTTATAGCTAAATCATAGCCTTCGTATTTTGTGTTAATTGGCATTATTAAAATCCTGTAAAATCTAAATCTGACACTCTATTGCTGTTTACTAAGTATACACTAAGCGCCATTATAAAAGAATCAGCCTTATTAGGTGACTTAACATCTCTTTTCTTTAAGTCGTCCTTGCTTTCAACTTTTACGCGGCCTGCTTTATCAAAATCACGCCTTGGTGTTGTTAACTCTGTCATTAGCGACTCGATGTTATTTATCTTTGAGCTAACACTTATTAAATCATCGCTAGAGTAATTTTTATTACCATTATGCAAGTAGTCATACGTATTTCTTAATCTGTCAGCGACTAGCCACCAAGCTTGCGCTTTAATGTTTGAAAAATACTCTTTGTTTTTAACACCGTTATATTTCTGAGATGGTTTGATAACCTTTCCGCCTGCATTAAAGCCTGCAAAATCATTAAAATTAGCTGCTTGCAAAGTAGAACCAGTGTGAGCGCCAACACCAATAGAATCATAAACAACCTTAGCGCGATGCTTAATAGCTTCAATGCGTACTCTGTCAGCAGACTTTTTAAGCTCATTCTCTCCGCCTTGCCACTCATAACAATCAGTTATTATTGCGCCATCACATATCGTAACAGCGTTCTTATCATCTCCACTGTCTGCAACATCATAACCAAGCACTTTAGCACCTTGCATCTCGCCATCATATTTAAGATGAAAATCAATAGCAGCTTCAACCCATGACCTTTTAATTATAACTGCATCATCATCACTTAATGGTTTACCTAAATAAACATGCTCGTAACGCTCAAAATCTTTTTCTTTTAGTTCTTTTATGCTCTCTCTGAGCGTATCTGATAAAAACGGATTATCAGTATAATTAATCCATCTAACCATTGAATTTTTAGGCGGATCGACAATAAAATTCTGCCATACAAAATCAGTTATTAATCTACCGTTAAAGCTTATCCATATTTCAGAGTTTTGCTTTCTTATTGTTGGCTCTAGTATTTCCCATTGCTCTTTAGTTAGGTTATGCGCCTCTTCGATCCATAAAACATCAGCACCTTCAAATGATTTTATCTCATCAATGTTTCGCTCTATACCATAAAAAACAAACTCACTACCGTTTTCATGCTCAATAGTTGTTGCTAATTTCTTATAGCCATCAAAACCAAAATTATCTATTTGATCCTTGATTAATGTATAGACTGATTCTTTTATCTTATTCTGAAATCTACGAACGCACAAAACCCTAGTTTTATACTCTTGTGCTATTTGAGATATACGGCCTGCAAATTCCCACGACTTAGTGGATGCCCTGCCTCCATGCAACACCCTGTTTCTAGCTTGGATAAGGTTACCATCAACATCAACCCAGAAATCTTTTAGCTTAGGGTTCAGTGTTGCCATACATATCACTAAATGTTTTAACCTCTTTGTTTTCGTTTTGCACTACTTGAGTGTCTTTCCAGTTCATATTTTTAAGCGCGAAAATTGCACCTGTAGGGTTTGCTTTTTGAAGCATGTACTCGTATTCATTCTCAACTAAACACCTTGCCCTTTTTATTATGCAAGAAAACTCTTCTTTCTTTTCGTAGTCATAAAATGATTGTCTTGATGAAAATCCGCACGAAAGAACTAAACCTGTAATAGAAATAAAAGGCAATTCTTTGTCGTCATGTATTCTTACTGGTGGGTTATCGAAGTATGCTTGTATAGCTTCTTTCAATGATTCAGGTGTGTGAAGCTCTGGCCTTCCACCGTTACTATATATCTTTACTTTCGTCATTATATAACTCCGCTATAAATGATTAACGCCTACACTGTAAACGTTTTATATCTGTACTGAGACAAGTTAACCTAGCAATTGATTTAACTAGGTTTTATTTTTTACTAACTTGTTGTAATAGTTCCTGCACCACTAGCGTTAACAGTAAAGTTTAACCCTAGCGTAGTATCAGCAGCAGTTGTGCCGCCATCGGCAGTTATATCAATAAACTTAAATACATGTTTACTTGCGTGTGTGTCGTTATATACAGCAATAGTCTTGCCTGTAATTGGGTTTGCGCCATCAGCGGCAAAGCTAAAGTCAGCATAATCTAATGTAGATACTGCGCCTGACTTAACCCATGTTTTAGATGCTAGCGTTGTGTCCTGTACGTAATTTCCTGCACTAGCAACTTTAGTGTAACTTGCAATACCAATTGCTGCGGCAGTAGCATCAATTACTGTGTAACTATCTGTCAACATAACCCACTTAAACACATCTGTTGAATTATTATAAGCGCCTAACCCTGCTTGATAATCATACTCACTTGTTTTCTTACTGTCTGATAAAGCCATGTTAAGCCCTTATTTAAAATTAACCGTTATAGCGCTTGGTTTGTAGCCTACGCTGATTGAATCATTTTCATATTTTACACTAATACCGCTATCTTTAAAACCAACCGTTACATTGCCAATAGTTTGCACTTGTCCTGATGATATAAATGGGTTGTTTGATGCTGATAAACTATCAATAGAGTTTGGCGAAATATTTACAATTGATTTAAATTCTATCAGTGGATTTACTGAATCGCTTTGACTGTCTATTGCGTTAGGTGATATTGATAACGAACTAGTAAAGCTAATTACTGGATCTAAACTTAACGATGAACTATCAATAACATTTGGTGCTAAATTTAATACACTTGCAAATTGTATACTTGGATTGCTAGACGATGAATCTGAATCTATTACTTGAGGCGTGACGTTTAATACGCTACTAAATGATATTAACGGGTCGTTACTTGTTGAACCCGAATCAATAGAGTTAGGCGAAACATTTAAAATACTTTCAAATGTGACTATAGGATTTAATGCAGCGCTTGAGCTATCAATACTTAATGGTGATATATTTACTACAGAGTTAAAAGCTATTGCTGGGTTGCTTGATGTGCTAACGCTGTTTATTGAGCTTGGTGTTACTTCAATTGCTGAGCCACTACTTTCTAAGGCGTAACCAATAAAATCAACGCTACCAGCAGTAGCCAACGCGCTACCTGATGCAGTTCTGAAATCACCGCCTGCATAGTTCGCTAAGTCTGCGGTAGTTCTATTCTGTAATGAGTTGCCGTTGTCTGGTGCATCTGTTCCGTCACTAGCGTTATAGTCTGAGGCTGCGTTAAATGTACCGAGCCAAGGATCTGGACTACCTATAGATAGTGAATTGGTTATGGTGGTATCTGCTGTACCTGTATCTATACCTACCGCACTAGCGTCAACTGATGTTAGTTTGTTTGCTGTACGGATGTTATTGTTACCAAAGTCAAACCCTGTAGTTCCTAAATATGATAAACACTCGCTTATATTTAGATTGTTGGCGTTATTCATAAAAAACAAAATTGCGCCTGATGTAGATGCTGTAGTTGCGTAAACATTTGATATTGTACAATCATTGCCGAACCAATCTACACCCCTGCCAGAACCTAGTGTTCTAGTGTTTTTAAATCCTATACCTGATAACCTAGTAAAGCTTGATGAGTTAACGAAAACACCAGCAAAACCTACTGATGCCGTAAGGTAAATCCCTGCATCGGTTACGTGGTCATATTCATCACCTGTAGCTGCTTTTATATCCACATACCTTGTTGCGTCTTGTGTTATGGCAGGCATGGTCACACTATCAGCCAAGCCGCCAGAAAACTTACTTACAATAATTCTCCACTGCTCATCTGCCGCTACTAGGTTTGCTGTTATTGCTGCTACGGCTGTTGATAGTAAAGTATAATCTCCGCCACTAGGTTTAACTGTTTTTGTTATTACCGTAGCCATTATGTGCGCTCAACTATGAAATGCTCTAACTCTGCAAAAGTAACAGTAACTTCACCGTTAAAGTATAGTGACTGAAAGAATTCAGATTCCGGATCTGGTTGTGTGAAGTGATATTTATTATCTGTTGCCGTTAGTGTTCCATCAATATCAACTACTAACTTCCCTCTAAACCACTCCATTTCTTCTAGTGATCTGTCAGAGATAACCACTAATGAAAACGTCCTAGGCCAATCATCCACATCTTCCCCAGAAGTAACCCACGCTTGCATAGTTTCGTTTTTAGCCCACTGATGCTCACCATCTACTAGTGATATCCACTCAGCTTTAGGTACTGCGCATAAGTTTGCTACTAATATTTGACAAGGCATTATTTACAACCACGTTGTTTATTGTTTGGATATATTCGACTGTTTGAAAGCGGCTTTACTTTAAATTCATACTGACCTATAAAGCAGTATATATACCTATTAGTGTTGTTTTTTACGTATAGGCCATTTTTTGCATTTATAAATTGAAACGGTAATGACGCGCTTAAACTAAATGACAAAATGCTAATCAATAATATTTTCAGCATTTAAAATCGCCTCTTGTGCTTTTACTATTCTTTTAGTTGAGCTTACTATTGACTCATAATGTCGATTTTCACTAGTTGTAAGCTCTCTTTCTAGTTTTATTCTGTCTAAGCTATCAAGTTGTAAATCGTTTATTTTTATATTTGATTCTGACCACTTAAAGTTATTTATAGTGATAGATCTTTGTAAATCTGATTTTGTTGCAAGCTGTGAATATCCAGCGTAAAGAAATCCTGATATTGTTATCAGCGCCGTTATTGTTGCCAGCTTATCACTAAGCATTAGCTTATTTTTCTTAAAATAGATTGAACACCGTTGTTTATAGTTCTGAACTCTTCCCTAGTTTCATCTATATGTAAATCAAGCTTTGCACCTTGTGAAACTATTTCTTTTTTGTTTTCATTGGCTAGCGTTGCCTTTCGCCAAGTTAAACAATAAAAAACTGAAGCAGTAACACCGAACAAAAACGACAATATTACGCCAATTCCAGCAGCGTTTTCATTGATGAAAGTGAACCAGCCAAAGTAACTACTTGCGCCTGAACTTACGGCTGATATTGTTGCTCCATCCGCTAAATGTTTTATTGTTTCTTGCTTCATGCCTTGCTATCTCTCTTTTCTTGTGTAGATAGACCCTTACAAGAACTGTTGCTATAAAAAATAGTCCTAGATAGCAGCTTCTGTACTCTGCCAAGTGATTCAATAAATCCATTATAAGAAACGCCCATTTGCAGTAGTCCAACGGTTATAATCAATTCATCATAGTAACTGTAAAAAAACAAAGTAAACCATGACGAAGCTATTGTTAAATCATATATTATCATAGTATGGCAAAGCACAGCAAAAGCAAGTATAAGCGAATACTTCCATGCTGATTTATCGAATATCAAAAACATGGTCAATATTAGTGCTGTTAATCCATCAATTAATATTAGTACGCGCTTGCTAGCTAAATAATCTAACCGGTCAAACATACCTGTTATTGATGTTATAGAATAAAAACACCAAGCAACAAACAAAATAAATGCGCTCACTTTTGTTCTGCTACTTCCAAATAAAAGCAAAATAAAAAACCACACCATTAAAAAGCATGACATGTTCATAGCTAACAAGTGTGGTTGATACATGTTACCAGCCAATTACTTAGGTGGGTTTACTGGTGGCTTAACTGGTTTTTCTTTACCGTCTGGCATAACTTACCCTTTTAATTAAATCACTATTGATCGGATTTATTATATCACTATTTACTTATTCTGTTTAGTGTTTGCGTAGTTAACACCAAATGATGCTGTGACAATTATCCCGTATAGCGTGGTTATCGGAACAAACAGGCTTGTCATTTTATCTGTTGCATTGCTTAGCGCCACCAAAACATAATCATCTTTTGTTAGTGTGTCACCAACATACATTGAATACACTAGCTCAATAAAGATCATTAATGCTGTAGATATTAAATAAAACTTATACATACCGCCAACATTGTTAGATTGATCGCGCCTCATTTTGCCGTTTGGGTCTAAAGTTTTAACCATTAGCGCTTTAGCTTCTGCGCTTTCCATGTCGGTTTCTATCCATTCAGAGGCTATATTTTCAATTGACTTCATAGCGCCACCACTAAAAAAGCCTAATACTTTACTTAACATAATAATCCTTAGTATCTGCGCGGTCTTTTATTTTATACTTAATCAGCGCTGACCTTAATGGCTCTGACTGTAGTAACGCTATATCTAATATCAACTTATACTTAAAACTCTTGTATGCTGCACTTGCCTCTTCCTTTGTGTCGAAATACCCAAGACTAACCCTTGATCCATTTTTCCTACATCGCGCGTGATACTTTCCATACCTCTCATGCAAGCTAACTCCTTGTGCTGGCGATTTGTGATCACCATCTTGACTGATGAGTAGAGAGTTTATCTTACCAGTTACAAATATGCACATTTCTGGACTGTAAACCTTATTTCCTTGTTGTAATATGTCCTTGTCAAGCTCCAGACCTTCCCACTCCTGCCTTTTCATCCACCTTTTGAAGTTAGAAAAGGTTAGCCATTCATCACAAACAGTACACTCTTTGTACGTTGGAGAGGATTCTTGATAATTAACAGAGTAACATCTTTTTATCATGCAGTGCCATCTTTTATAAAACGGACAGGGAGCTTGCTTTCCATTAATTAATGGGCAAACAATATAGTCAGCATCGTTTATTCCAACACCGAACACTGGCTTCCTTTTGCTTATTGATCTTTTGTTTGCTGGAATTTCTATAAACATAATAATTACCTTAGTGTAATTGCTTAGAATTGAAGTTTTGTGCCAGTCTGTTCTAAGGTCAGATATTCCCCCGCTAAAGGTAGGCACAAAATAATTATATCATGAACTTAATTGAAAGTGAGGCATATCAACAAAATTAATCCATAGACCGCCCCATTCTAATTTATAACCTAGCACGCTAGCAGCTTGAAGTATTGCCGCAGCAACATTAGTTATATCATCACTACCCCATGATGCTTTACCATTAACATAGGCATAAATATCGAAAGCTTTGCCTGTTTGATGGTAGCTTCTGTTTTTGTACCCATCGCACTTAGATACCTTTTGGTCAAATAACTCTTTTTGTCTTTCTTTTGACCGTAACCCTCCATCACTAGGTATTCCAAAATCAACCTTTGTTAATGTCAGTGCTAGTTCGATTATTTCATGTATTCTTTCATCGACACCGTTTAATCTTTCTTTTGACCTATCACTTAATTTAAACATATCAACCCCTTTCAATTGTGTGACATATTAATTCATTGTCATAACCTAACTTACCGATAGTGCATAGGTTTGTACTATGTGTTACTAAACTTAATTTCATTTTGTTAGCCTTTCATGTATTTGTTTTACCATCTCAACATCATCGTGACAGTAATCTATAACTTTTTGAGGATCTTCTTGCCAGGTATCATAAACCCTTGAGCCGTCCATGCCTTCTGTTTTTCTTTGTAATTTCAAAACCTCCGCTAATCTGTCCATACTGATTGAATTACCGTAACCAGCCCATGCTTGCATAGTATCATAGCAATTATAACCATGTTTCGCATCAATCCACTTAACACCTTTACATGGCGTAACGCCATTAATCATTGAGCGTTTCCAGATAAAAGGTAAATCAAACTTGTTTATGTAGTGACCGATAAACATTGGCTTAGTTATTTGCGCTCCATTCTTTGAGCATATCTCATTAACAGTAAAATGAAAATCATCTAGCATGTTGCGCTCTGTTGTTATGTGATCATTAGTGAATTCTATTTTCTTGTATTCACCAGAATCAAAGTAACCGATACAAATACAAGCTATTGGCGTAACAGTTGGATCGAAGCTTGTTTTCTCCCACTTAGTATGAGCAACTTCAACCGCTTTTTCTTCTTTGAATCTATCCTCCCATCGTGCAATCATATCAGGCGCACTAGTAAATTTAATTTCTTTACCATCAGTTAAACCTAAATCTTTAGCAGCTTGAGCTTTAGTTAATCCAGTTGGTGCTTTGAAATTATCTTTAGTATCTTTTAATATTTCAAGCCTTACACTTTCTGGTGCGCGTAGTGTTTCTATGTCTATGAAAATTTCCATTATGCTTTTAACTCCATTATTTGCTGCCTAACTTTTTTATTTATCGCATAACCTGATCCTTGCAGTGATTTAATTATGCTGTCGTTTGTTTCACCATTAGATAAGGCGTCAATCATGCTTTGTTTGTCAATCTCGAATGAATTGTACCAATCAGTCTCGTTGTGCTGTGCCGTACCTTTTGTTGCGCTACCTGCATCATCATCTTCTTGCGCCAACCCTAGCACAGCCGCATATTGATAACGCCTAAAATACGTCACACTAGCACCAAGAACCTGAGCCGGATTATTAGCACCACCTCCGGCTAACTTAGCGATAGGAATAATACAAGATTCTGTCATATACTCACCGCTAGAGTGACCTAAAATAGTTTCAATAGTGGTGTTGCTATTATCATCACTACCTAGAAACTGGATAACGCTTAATCCATTTTTTGCTAAAATAGGTTTCGCAGCATCAATACATGCACCAAGCGTAGCGTACTTATAGCCATGACCCTCTTTTCCTTTTTCAACATTCTCTAACTCACCCTGAAACACTGACACAGCTTTCAACAATTCTTTAATTGATTCTGATTTATTCATCTTCGCCACCCGTTAAATTATCTTGATTAGCCTCATGTTGATATTGGCACGCTTCGCAGTAACCATCGCTTGAAATATCCCACTCTAAAAAATCACCGTAACAACCTTTACATCCAAATAGTTCAATCATTTTCTTCTACCTCCAAGCTTTCATCACCTACAATAATGTTATGCAACAACCCTTGAACTTGATGAATTGTAGTTAATTCATTTACCGTTATAAGCAAGCTAAACTGTTGTAGCACTGTTTTTTCTGCTATGCGTAATAACTCATGCATTTCACCTTTTAAATCCATCAGTTTAATCCTCTACTGTATCAATTGTATATTCACACTCTGAGCAAACTAAATCAGTTTCGCCTAGCTCTATGTACATATTACCTACGCACTCAGGACAAAAGCTTTCTCCTTCGTTACAGTGTTCTGCTATTTGATTCTCTATATGACAATATTGCATTTGCGTAAACCTTGTTTGTTGTTGATGTATCTAATTTAGCACACTGATTTAGATTGTCAAACCTTTTAACGGTTAATTTCAGTGTTATTTTTAGGTTGACTATTATTGTGTAATGACTTACTGTTTATTTAGATTTAACTAATTAGGTGTATTTATGAGTATTAATATTAAAGTAAACAAGAAAACTAGCGAACAATTAACAGCTCTATCAAGTAAGCGCAAAAATGAAAACGCATTAAATAGAACTAAGCAAGATATTGTTGCGGAACTGGTTGAGCAATCATTTAAAAAGGAGTGTAAATAATGAATAAAGATAATGACGGAAACAAATACGCAGCCATAGCACTTGGTTTATTTCTTCTAGCTAGTACAGTAGAGTTTATTTTAACTAACTTAGGAGTTTAACCATGACTGATGTTATAAATAAAAAATTACAAGAAACTATTAAACGCGAGTGTATGATTAAAAGCGCAACTAAAAAAGCTCAAGATGATTATATAGAGCGACAAAATGATGCTAGACATGCGATAGAAGATTTAAAGGAACTAGCAAAGGTTGAGCAAGATTATTTAGATTATGAATAAAATTGTTGAGTTGTTATATAATTTACTAAAAAGATAAGCGCCAATTAAGGCGCTTTTTTATTATCTATTGTTGTTGGTTATAATAACCTTGTTGATTAGGTTGTTGTGCTTTGTCCTGCTGATTAAATCCCTGTTGGTTATTCTGCTGAAAACCCTGCTGTTGGAATCCTTGTTGTGGTCGCGCCTGTGTTTGGCTTGGCTGGTTGCTTGGCTTACTATCTAGCATTTCCATCTGGAATACTTTTATTTCAGTGCTGTATTGATCAACACCTTCTTTGTTTTGCCATTTACGCGTTTCTAGCTTACCCTCAACGTACAACTTAGAGCCTTTCTTAACGTACTCGCCAACAACCTCCGCCAAACGACCACTAAAAACTAATTTAGACCACTCTGTCTTTTCTTTCTGCTCACCCGTTTGCTTATCCTTCCACTTCTCGCTAGTGGCTAAAGTTAAATTTGCAAATGCTGTACCTGACTGACTGAATCTTACTTCTGGATCTTGACCGATATTTCCCAGAAGAATTACTTTATTTATACTCATGCTCTTTACTCTCTTTTGTTGTTTAAAGGTTGGCTTTCTTTATTGCTATGACTTCCTCTGCTGTAAAGCCAGAATTTTTTAACTTGATCATATCATCTACACTTGTTGATACTTCATACTGTTCAATATCAATAGGAATAAATCCAGCCATACATACAACTAAACTCCCTTTATTGTCAGTTACATTTCCAGTTACTACGTCATATTTTAAATATTGCTCTTTCATCCTATAACCCTCTCTATTTGTGATTGGTTTTATCAGAAATATTTCTAATAATATTCTTTTTACTTTGTAACTTTAACTCTAATCTATTAACTGTGTTTTTCAATGCCGCTATCTCTCCTTTTTGGTCGAATATAATTTCATCGCGCATAGATATAATTCTGTTAAAGTTTTCCTGAGTCATATCCATGCGCTTATCTTTTGGTGGTGTCATTCCTTCGCCATGCCAAGCCATCTTATAACCCTCTGTAAAACATTATTGAATCTATACGTAAGCCCTTAAACCAGTAATACCTTAATTGTGTAGGGTAATGATTGTTTAGTGCTATACGTGCTTGTTGTAATCTGTTCATACCTGTGGCTCTAAATAATCATTTAAAACTTCCTGCAATTCATCGTCAAGATAAAAAACCTCTGCACTTGCTAGTGTTAATATTTTCCTGTACTTGTTAACTTCTGGCATAACCTCAAAAAACAAATACGAGTCGCTATAAAACATATTTATTTTGCAATGATTATTAATTGCATCATCTTCCGCCATTGAAATATCATAAGTAACACGTTCCTTTTCAAAGAAAATCATGTATCTCTCTTTTGTTTTGATAGCGTAGTCATTTTTATATGATAAAGAAATAAAATTATCAGCCTTATCTACAATTGACTGTAACTCACTCTTTGTTTTATCTGACAAATAACCTTTTGCATAACCTTTCATGTTTATATCTCCTTTGTTAAATTTAAAATATAGCAGTCATTAGATACGTTAGTGCATGGATGAGATGTCTTTATCTCAATATATACTTAACTATCTTTATGCGCCATTACTGGTAAAACAATATAAATTAGTATCAGCCTAACTTTTCACAATCCTTGTTGGTAGTCCACACCATAAACCATGCACAAAACAGCTGTATATCCGCGTATCTAAACGTCAATTTATATTAAGTTGTAACTAAATTGCTATTTTTATTGTTATTAGCTAAACATTAGGGATTTTTACAAGATACCAATTAACTTGGCAGTATTAATCTGTATAGTGAAATGAGCTGGGTTTCAACAAACCGCATAGAAATATAAAATTGACTAGAAATTATATTCATATAGATAATTGACTAGATCACCTATACACCAACTCACTTCACTTATACAGACTATAGAAGCTTTGAAAGGGATTGTGTCTGGGTAGCTTTAGATTAGCCAACGGACGTGCTGTTAAACTATTTTACGGTTACTAATCAACCAGACACAAAAAAGGGCTTATAAATTCAAACCCTAGCAACTCGGGGTAGATATAGCATAAGTGGAAGTTTCCCACGAATGCTAAGACCTGAACTTATAAACCCTAATTACTATATCTATACACAGCTTCCACACTGCAATTACTATTGTACTATGTTATTCCTTATTTGCAAGTTTAAAGTTTGCGGCCTTTACACCGCGTTAATTTACATACTAGCCATCGCCAGAGCCATCGCCAGAGCCATCGCCAGAGCCATCGCCAGAGCCATAGCCATCGCCATAGCCAGAGCCATCGCCAGAGCCATAGCCATCGCCATAGCCATAGCCATAGCCAGAGCCATCGCCAGAGCCATCGCCAGAGCCATAGCCATAGCCTTTTTTATCTTTATCTGTGATTACTCTTTCCATTCTTTAGCACTCTCAATAAGAGACTTAGCCT
>Ga0316206_1000762_pt1 | contig 36780 bp, 24 predicted proteins | sample 6monthpyrite_MG_FD_204942 | JGI IMG/M metagenome (GOLD analysis project Ga0316206, IMG submission 204942) | Microbial mat bacterial communities from mineral coupon in-situ incubated in ocean water Damariscotta River, Maine, United States -... | ecosystem: Environmental > Aquatic > Marine >...
ATTTCGACCTTTGATGGGCTTGTTGCTCAATCACCCAAGATCGCGGTGCTCGGCGAGATGCTCGAACTGGGTCTACGCAGCGCCGAAGAGCACCGAGCGATCGTCGGGGAGTTTGATGGGTATCGATCCATCGAGCGATTCATCCTTGTTGGGAAGAGCTGGGCAGCGATCGAGCCGACAGCCTGCGATGAGCGGGTCACGGTCTACGAAACATCCGACGATTTCAATATGACGCTCATCGCCCGCTCGATCAAGCCGGGTTCGATGGTGCTCCTCAAGGGCTCACGCATGGTGAAGCTCGAACGGATCGTGTATATCCTCATGAGTCACGACGCGGCCAACCCTATATCGAGAGCGACTAGAGCCAGCACATGATCTATATCCTCTTTGACATCTTGCAGGGGTGGCTCGACAAGGTCGGGCTCTATTGGATGTTCGCGATCATCGATCAGGTCCAGTTCCGGGCGCTGCTCGCGGCGGGGCTCTCGTTCTTGATCGTGGTGCTTCTGGGCAAGCGGGTGATCCGGTTCCTCAACTCGATGAACATCGGCGACGGCGGCGAGACCGATGCAGATCTTCTGCGCGAGCATGCCGCTACCAAGGCCAATGTGCCCACGATGGGCGGTGTCCTGATTGTCGGGGCGATTTTTATCGCGACCTTTCTCCTCGCCGACATCCGGGTCAACCGGGTCTACCTCGGGCTCTTTACGCTGCTCTGGCTCGCGTGCGTCGGCGGGGCCGACGACTGGCTCAAGCTCACCGCCTCGCGCCGGGGCACGGGGCGACAAGGACTCTACGCGTGGGAGAAGCTTGTTTTTCAGCTCGGGATCGGGGTCATCGTCGGGCTCTTCGCCTATCGCTATGGCATCGCGCCCGACGGCGAGCACTCGATGGCCCATGTGCTCAATCTCCCCTTCCAGCGGACCTACGAGCCCCTGACCAAGTTCCCAGCGAGCGGGCTTGTGTATCTGAGTATGCCGGTGTTCATCTTTATCTCGACGATGATGGTCGCAGGGCTCTCGAACGCGGTCAACATCACCGACGGGATGGACGGGCTGGCGTCGGGCACGAGCGTGATTATCGCCTTCGGGCTCATCATGCTCGCGCTGATCGCGGGCAATCAGGGGGCCGCGCAGTATCTCTATGTCCCATATGTTCCTTTCACCGACGAACTGGCGGTGATGGCCGGGGCATTGGGCGGGGCGTGTCTCGGGTTTTTATGGTGGAACTGCAAGCCGGCGCAGGTGTTCATGGGCGATACGGGCTCGTTGGCGATCGGAGGCTTGATCGGATACATCGCGGTGATGATCCGCCAAGAGGTCGTCGTGCTGCTGATGAGCGGGATCTTTCTCTTCGAGATCTTCTCGGTGGTGCTCCAGGTCGGGTGGTTCAAGTACACCCGCATCAAGACCGGCACTGGCAAACGCATCTTCCGCATCGCGCCCTATCACCACCACCTCCACCAGGGCGGGTGGGCCGAGAACCAGGTCGTCAATCGGCTCTGGATCATCGGGATCCTGCTCAGTGTATTGGCCTTGGCGTCGCTCAAGGTCAGATAGCCGAATCAGCTGGTCTCAACGAGTAGGCGCGGATGCACCACAAGCACCCGATCCTGGATCGGGCCGTTGACACCCGGGTCGATCCGGATCTCAATCTTTTCGGTCTCGGGCTCGAGGAACGCATCGAGGATCTGCGAGGGATGATCGAGATTGAGTCTCTGCGTGAGCAGCTCTGTGCGGAGCCCCGAATACGAGATCGAATAGACCGATGCGATGCAGTCTGTATAGGTATTGATCGGCGCGACGAGTTCGCAGGCGAACCGCGTCGAGCCCTCGGGCACGCGATAGAGCACCCGCACCGGGGCGTGAAGATCAATGGTCGAGAGCACCGGGTTGATCGGCGAGCTGAGCACCGTAGGGGTGGGGGTCCAGCCGCGATCGCCGGTGGGCTCGATAAGCTCGGGCTCGATCTCGACGAGGGCAACGACTCGCCTTGTTTCGTGCACGACCTCGATCTCGCCGAGTGCGTTGGGTTCGAGCAGCCAGAGGTCGCGGGCGTCGTCGTCGAGCCCGATCGATGCCCGGTCGACCCGCACCGTTATCGGGTGCTCGAAGTCAAAGTCGAATGCCAGCGCCCGCACGCGGAGCCCATCGATGCCAGAGAGATACACCCCCGCCGACACCTCGCTCGGATTGGCGAGGCTCAATGATTCGATCTGGGCGAGATCGAGCACACGCACATCGCGCTCGATCGAGAGCTTGATGGTGGGTCCGATCGATTCGATGAATCCGCTGAGTTCATCGCCATTGTGCATGATGACGGTGTCGTCCTCGCCGATCGGCGCGTTCCAATCGCGCTCCGGCGCATCGGTGATCGAGCGCACCCGTTCGAGCGAGATACTCGCATCGCCGCGCATAATCGAGCCGGTGCGGATACCCAGCGACAATGAATCCTGCTGCGCCGGTTCGCCGATCTGCCCGCTGAGCACCTGTCCATCGGTGAGCGTGACGAATCGGAGCGGGATATCGCTCGGGGCCGCGACGGTGTCGAGATCGTACAGGCTCGCGGGGTCGTGTCTGCCCATCGATGCGACAAAGAAGAGCTCATCAATCGCGTACACCCGCCGGAGCCCGAGCCCGTCGATGCCAATGATCCGTTGCTCATCGCCCGAGACGAGGGCGGTCTCGATCAGCTCGAGTTCGGTGGTGCAGATGGTCCACCTTGTCGAGTTGTCTTGAGCAAAGGCGGGAACGCCGATGAGCATCGCAGCGAGCGTGGAACAGATTGAGCGGATCGAGCGCGTGTTCATAAGTTATTTCTGAAATATGGGGAGGTATCGTTTGGGCATCTGGAGGATGATGACCGCCATCGCGGTGCCGTAGGGCTTGCCGACCGATCGATCGTCCCACGATCCATCGTCGTTCTGAAGCCCAATGAGTTCCGATCTGATCGCGGCCCACCACTGGGCCCAGTGTTCGCCGCCAGCGAGGTACATCGCCTGCACAGCGTAATACTGCCCATAAAAATAGTGCGAGCGTGTCGCCGAGCCTTTGCCGGGCATCGCGGTGGATTCGAGATATGCCAGCCCCTTGTCGATCGCGTCGTCCTCGTAGATCCCGGCATAATACAGCGACGCGATGCCCCCCGCGGTTCTCGGCCAGGCGCTATTGCCCGAGCCGAGTTGGTATTTGAACCCGCCGTCCTTGCCCTGACACTGGCGGACATACTCAACCGCGCGATCAATCACTTCGCTGCTGACCTCGATCCCCGCGTTGCGGGCGCTGCGCAGCGCCATGATCTGGCTGATCGTCACCGATACATCCGCGTCGTACGGCACCGGGTTGTATCGCCATCCACCGTCGGCGTTCTGGGTCTGCTCGATGAGCCGGATCGCTTTGACGAGCGCCTCGTGGATCCGGGTGGTGCGGGCGTTGTCGCCCCCGCTCATGCCGTAGACCTCGCCGAGGAAGAGGGCCGCGAACCCATGCCCGTACATCGGTCCGTTGTTGGCCTGAGAGGTGATCAGCCCGTTCTCAGCGACCGACTCGAGGATGAACTCGAGTCCGCGATCCACCGCATCGCCATAAGGCCCACGCCCGGGCAGGTTCCCATCGCCCATCAGGGCCAAACACGCCAGCGCCGAGATCGCGACATTTTTACCGAACCGCCCCGACGCCCATGCGCCATCATCAAGCTGGGTATCGACCAGATAGCGCATCCCCTTGGCGACTGCGTCGTCGAGTTCGGGGGTGATCTCGTCGACGAGCGGGTTGTTCTGGGCACCGATCGCGGGTGTAGCAGTTGCTTCCGGCTGGGTTTGGGCACCGGCGCACACCGCACCCGTCGCCAAGAACGCCATCGCGCAGAGCATGGATCGGGTCGTTCGCATCACTCCTCGTCCTCCGCAAGCGATTTGTAATATTGCTCGGTGATCGAGCGGTAGAGTTCGGAGTAGCGATCCGAGACCCCCTGCGAGAGCGCCTCGCGGAACCGCGCCGGCAGCGCCCCCCAACTCACGCCGTCGGGGGCGATCTCATCGCCCGGGCGAGCGTCTGACGAGCCCGCCGGCATCGGTGAATCGCCCGAGCTCGACGACGGCGTCGATCCGCTCGCATCCTCGCCGGGCTTGGGCTGCTGTTGGTCGGGCTGGTTCTGCTGTGAACTCGAAGACTGGGACGACGAGGACGAGCCACCGCCGCCGGATTGATTATTCTGCGCCGATTCGATCACCTGATCGAGCTTGCTCAAAATATCTTCCTGGAGGCGCTGGGTCGTGATCGAGAGGTCTTGGTGTGTACTGATCCGCGATGCGACCTGGTCCATCAGCGTCACCGCCTGAGCAAACGCCTCACCGGCTTGCTTGGCGCTGAGCATCTCTTCGAGCTCAGCGTCGTTGGCATCTTGAGCCGCGTCTGCGCCGTCCGTGTCGTTCTCGAGCCCAAGCAGTTCGTCGAGCGTGGGCAGCGGTGGGGGCTCTGACAACGGCGGATCTTCGGGCTCGGGCGCGCCGATCGCCAGCGGGCTCTGGAATCCGAAGAGCAAAGCTGCGCAGAGCATCGGGATGGTGTGCTTGATGTGCCATAGATGCTTGGTGTGGCTCATGGTTGAATGCTCCCCGTATCCGAATCTATCGGCGGATCTTGTTGCTCATCTGGAGCGGGCACGGGTTTGGGTTCGGGGCTCGGGCTCATGTCCTCGATGAGCTGGCGGGCGTGCTTGAAGAGTTGGCCCTGGAGCTCGGCGAGCGCCGCGATATCGGCTTCATCGCTTGCCTCAGGGTTTTCGCTGTAGGCCCGCGTCTGTATCGCGGCGAGTTGCTGCATCGAACGCAAGAGCTTGAGCTGAGCGATCGGAGGGATCACCGGCTCGTCGCCCCCGCCGGAAGAGCCACCCTGAGATCCACCCGATGAGCCATCGTCGAAATCCTCGGGATCACGCCCGCTCGGCGATTCATCGAGTATCTCGACAAGCGTCGAAAGGATCGCCAGCGATGCATTCTGCGCCGCGAGTACGCGTGATTCGATTAAGCGCTGGTTCAATCCTATCGAGCTCTGCTCCATAAACCGATCGAGCTGGTCATGGGCGAGGGCAAAGACCGGCGCATCGCCAAGTTCCTCGGTTTTTTCGAGCAGCTCGCCCAGACCCTGACGGATCCCGTCTTGGGTCGAGCCCAATGCTCTAGCCGAGCTCCGCTGACGCCGATTCAGAGGCTGACCGATCAGCGGGGCGGTCTCGTCGCGGAGTGCCGCCTGCACCTCGAGTGCAGCGCGATACTGATCGCGTAGCTCGGCGCGTTGACGCCTTGCCTGACGATCGGCGGCCTGTTCGTCGAGGCGCTCGGCTTCTTTGAGCGCGTTTTCGAGATGCAAGAGCCCCGCCCGTTCTGCGCGGTCGGTGTCTCCGAGCGCCGGGGGAGACTGACGCAACGCATTGATCGCCTGGCTCTGGGCGTTGGACGCATTGGTGACCAGATCCGCGATCGAGCGTGTCTCGGGGAACGCCCCGAGCGCCTCGTCTCGCACCACCAGCGTGTTACCCACCAGCGCGATAAGCCGATCGTCGAGGGTATCAAGATCATCGAGGTGCTGCCCGGTTTGGACTCGTGTGAGCCGATCGATCTCGGACCCTTGGGCACCGATGAGCGCCTTGATCGAATCGATGATCGAGGCAAGCTCTCGGCGGAGCGCGTTGTCCCGATTGTTGATTGTGTTCTTGAGTTCCTCGAGCATCTCGTCGAGCTCTTCGAGCACATCGCTCTGGGTCTGGGTCGCCGAGCCGGTCTGGTTTGAGCTGATCTGCTCGCCCGCTTTGCGGAGCTGTTCTTCGAGCTCGGCGCTGCGTCCCTGAGCCGCCGCCCGTGCCAGCGCCTCGCCCTGCGTTGGATCGTTATCACGAAGCTGCTCGCTCCGCTCTTCGAGCCTTGCCAGCGCTTTGTCTGCATCGTCGGCGCTGGCGAGCTGGCGTTCAAGGATTCGATCGAGGGCGGTGCGGTTCTCGGGCGAGAGCTGATCGAGCGATTGCCCGGCGGTTGCTTTGTTGAGCGCAGCGGTGTCGTCGCGGATCGCGGCAAGCTCATCGCGGAGTTGCTCGAGCGAACGCAGCGCCAACCAAGAATCCTGCCCACGATCGAGCATCGAGAGCAGCTCGCCGATCCGATCGCGCACTTTCTTCTGGTGCTCTTGGGCCCGACCGTCCTGCCCACGAGCGATCTGTTCGCTCGCCCGTTCGCTGGCGTCGTTCGCCTCATCGAGCACCGCCGCCGCGTCATCGAGCAGCGAAGCAAGCCCGGGGTCATCGATGGTGTTGCGTTCGAGCGAGTTGCCCATCTGCTCGATCGCTCGCCGATTGGCATCGATCCGATCTCCCAGCGCCCTCTGGTCTTGCCCAGTCGTATTGTTGCCCGCGCGGAGCTGCTCGATGAGCCGAGCCTGCTGATCGTCGAGCTGACGCAGCGCATTGCGCACCGGATTGAGCCCTGTGCGGATCTGCTCGATGATCTGATCGTCGCTCACGATCCGCAGCACCCGGATACCCGATTGGCCTGCGCCGATCGTATCCGACGACGATTGCCCACCGCCCGCTCGCAGATCCCACGCGATCGCGCTGATCCAGATTTCGTCGCCCGGGCTCAGATCAAGCGTGCGGAGATCGAATGCATGTGTGAGCGTCGCGCGTACGGGTGGGACACGCTCGGTTTTCCCGAACCTGATTGTTTCAAGCTTGATCGGCTCGCTGAGCGCCTCAGGCGGTGCCCCCTCAGAGCCCGCAGGCGGGCGGGCATGGACCGCGCGGAGCGCCCCGCGTGCGAGCCCCAAGTCGTCGCTGAGTTCACCAGAGAGCTCGATCATCGCGTGCGTCGAGACCGCCTCGTCGCGGGTTGGCTCGGTGATCGATGCCCCGGGGTCGAGATCGTCGAGCACACCAAGGCGAAGCACGATCGGCGTCCGCACCGCGATGCCCATCTCGTCGCGTACGCCCGGCTCGATCGTGACCGACGCGCCGGCGACGAGTTCAAGCTCAATCGTCTCCGGGCTCGGATGCTCGATACGCACGATGGTGTTTTCTTGGGCGACCGCCGAGACCCATTCGGGCGTCATATCAACGGGGAACCCGATGGGCTTGGAAAACCGCCAGCGAACGGTCGCCCGCGAGCCGACAAGCACCGGCGAGAGCGCTGCATCCGAACCCGGGATCTCGATCATTCCTGAGCGCACAAGCCCCGTATCGGCGATGGGCTGGGCATATGCGGGGAGCGAGATCTCAACGCTTGTCTCGACAAGCTCCGGCGGGCGCACGAGGTCGATCGTTGAGACAGCCGACTCGTCGTCGCGCGTCTTGATGCGATATTCGAATGTGAAACGCTGTTCGCCATAGCCCGCAGCGGCGCTCTGGGTGTCGATGAGCTGCTCAAAGATCGGCGCCTTGCTCTGCTCATCACGCCGACCCTGGGCAATGAGCATCGTCTTGGTCCACCCGCCGATCGCTTGTCCCCGATCATCGAGCACACGCCATCGGACGATCCCCTCGGGGTTGGTGTTGGTTGGCGTGTGCCAAGAGCCGATCAGCACCCGGATCGGCACCGCGATATCGATCGCCCGCGCCGATGTCTCGGTCGTGTCCACGATCGCAAACCGCATCGGCCACCGCGCCTGCCCGAGCGGAAAGAGCACCCGGCGAAGCCCGATCCGCGCGTGTTCGGGCGAGCGCATCGCGCCCAAGCCGACAATTGCACCGAGCACAAGAAAAATCATCAACGCCCGCCCAAGCTCGCGCACGCTCACGATCGTGGGCAGCGTGCGCCCGTTGAGCCGACGCACGACCGTTGCCAGCGCCGCATGGCGCAGCGCCGAGCCGATCCCCCCGTCGTGCTTGTCGGCTTCGTTGATTTCGTCTTTATTCGCTTCGGCGCTGAGATCGATTGCGCTGGCGAGGAGCCCACGCACGGATGGATCCCGGCGCTCGATCTGCAGCGCCATGTCGCTCGGAGAGACCCGAAGCCGGGCCGCGGGGGCGACGCTGCGTATCCATAACCGGACGCCCAGATAGACAAGCCCACCGAGCGTCACAACCCGGACCCCGCCGGGGAGCCGGAACACAAAGTCAAACAGGATCAACGCGGCGACCGTGGTGCCGAGCACCGCCAGAGACAGCAGCAGGCTTCTCATCACGACGACCAGCTTCACCCGAGCGCACGCTGCGCGGAGATGATGCTGGAGCGATCTGACCGCATGGCTGTCGGCTTGGCTCTCCGGGTTGGTGCTTAGTTGGGTCATGGTTTGGTCATGGTTTGGTCATGGCTAGGTCATGGAGCTCTGTGGTTCTATACCACGATCAGGGACAATGAGTTTTCACACGCTGACAGAGTGTACAAAGAAATCTGGTTCTCAGCGAGAATTCCGCCCTACGCAAGGCGGAGTATACGCCGACCGACCCATTCTGCGCCCAAGAGCAGCACCAGCACAGCCAGCACAACCGGACGATCCCACAGCGATGCCCGCGTCGGTTCCGACACCACCGTCCGCATCCGGTTGGGCATCAACTCGGGGATCGAGCCAAAGTCACCTGATTCAATCATCCGCCCGCCGGTCTCGCGCGTGAGCCGCTCCAAAAGCCCGTGGTTCGAATCGAGCACCCTCTGCTCGTCAGCAGCATCGAGCACCCGAACCCGCGCAGTGATCTGCGCCAGCTCGCTGTCTTGGCCCACCAGCGCGCCCACAAAGACCCCGGGATGCTCAGGGATCCAGGTCCCCAGGCGCGTCTCACCCGTCCCCCGCAGGCTCACAATGCTCGGCTCGTCGCCGTCGAGCCCAGAACGGATCTCGACGCGGACCTCCTCGGGCATCGAATCGATCCGTGACTGATCAAAGAGGCGCAGCGTCACCCGTGTTGGGGTGTTGGGCTCTGGATGCGTCGGCGAGATACTCAGCGCCGCCGGGGCTGACCTTCGATCAACCGTCCCGCGTCCGAGCGATCGGATGATCGGCACCCAGAACCGCTCGGGCAGATCCTCGCCTCGCCCGTACCGCCACCGCCAGATCTCGTCGGTCCCGACGAAGATACTCCGCCCCGCCCCGTAGCGCATCGCCGTCACGATCGGCGCTTGCTCGCCGGTGTTCACCGATCGTGCCCGAGCCAAGACCGAAACCCCGGGCTTGAAACCCGTCTCGTCGAGTTCGAGCGCCCACCAGAGATTCGACCACCCGGTCGTTGGCTCCGAGAGCCGATCGAGCCACCCGGTGCGCTCGTCGTTGAGCGTCAAGAGTCCGAGCCGATGGGCCTCATCGCTCGCGATCATCGTCACCGGGCCCGCCCACGCGTGGATGGTCGATTGCGATCCCCCCGCGTCGCGGTGCATCGGCAAGAGCGCCGAAAGCGCCGAGTCTAGCCAGGTCTCCGGCGTCGAACTCGATCCCGCGATCCAGAGCACCCCCGCACCGTGCTTCTGCACATGCACGAGCAATGAGCCGAGCTGATCGTCGGTGAAGAGCTCCGCGCGGACATCGCCGATGATGACCACATCGAAGGGCTCCCATTCTTCAAGCGTCGTTGGCAGAGCCGAGATGAGTTCGTCGCCTTCTTGGACATACCTGCGAGACGATGCCAGCAGCAGCGAAGAGCTCACGATCGACCGCTCACGGAGGAGCAGATTTTTGAGGTATCGCTGCTCCCAACGCGGATACCCATCGATCGAGAGCACACGCATCGGGCGATCGACCACCCCGATCCGGATGGTCGAGTTGTCGTTGCTCTCGTTGAGATCCACCCCGCCGGCCTGTCCATTGTCAGTCTGCCCATCGTCTGTACGGATCCGCAAGTCGAACTCGCGTTCGCCAGTGCCCGTCGGCTTGTGGCTCAGCGTCGCCCATCCGCCGCTCGGCGGCTCACCATCGACCACCGCATCGGGTTCGATCGTCGAAGAATCAAGCACCCGCCCGCTGGCATGGTCGACAAGCTCGACAAATACCCGCGCAGAGCGGAACTCGTCCGGTGTGAACCCCGAGGCATCAACCTTGACTCGGATCGGCACAAGATCGTCGGCGAACACCGCCCGGGGGAACTCGACATGCCCGATCCCAAGATCACGCACCGGCGTATCGCTCCCAAGCGCCACGCCAAAGATCGGGATCTGTGCCCCCTTGAGCACATTGAGCAGCCCCGGGTCGAACTCGTCAAAGCTCCGCCCGTCGCTGGCGATCACGATCGAAGAGACCGGGCGAGCCGACGCCTCGTCGAGGGCGGATGAAATCGCCGACCCCAGATTTGTGCTCCGGCTGCTCGGTGTTGCGAGTGTCTCACTCGCCGGCATTGTCCCGATGGCGATCGTTGAAGCCCGTTCACCAAAGCCCATCCACACCACATGCTTGCGCTCGCTCAGCGTGTCCCATTGCTCGCTCCCGCCATCGAGCATCGCCCGAAGTTGTTCGTCGCGCGATTCGAGCCGACGATCTTCGCTCACGGCGTCACGCGTGGTCAATGAGCCCGAACGGTCGAGCAGCACCAGCGCCCAGTCCTGCTCATGCTCAATATTCGTCTGCTCGATCCTCGGCCCGAGCGCCAACGCGAAGAGCAGCACCAGCGCCACAACCCGCATCCCACCGAGCACTCCCCGAGCCCAGCGTGCCCCCGGGACCGATCGGTACGACCACCAGACCCCAAAGATTACCAGCGCGATCACCATCGCTCCAATCCAGGCGGGCAGCGGATGCACAAACGAGAGAGCCGCATCGCGCGACCCGAACCCGAGCGATTGAGCATCGCCGCCAAGCCCAAAGATTCTGTTGAGCAGCTCATTCATCCGCTGCTCCCCTCGATGCGAGCATCAAAGAGCCGCACGGTGAAGAGCCGTGCAAGCACAAACTCGACGACCGCGATGAACCCGGCGCCCCAAAGCATCCACAGCGCGATTGATTTGCCTGAAGCCGACGAGCCAAGCAGCCCGGTGTTGTTGGGTTCGTCGCCAGAATCAACACCAGAAGCACCATCTGCGATGCTCGGCTCGATCCAGTTGATCGCGTCGTCCCCATCGACCCCGACCCAATCGAGCACCGCCCGCCCGAGTTTCTCGCTCGTCGTCGGTGTTGTAATCGCGGCTTGGGCATCGGGCACGACCACAGCATACCCCTTGGTCACACCCTGCGCATCGAGCTGGGCGATGATACCCGCGCGGGCACTCTGGGCTTGGTTCGATTGGCTCGCATCGCTCGGCTCATCACCGACGCGCTGCCAGCTCACGCTCCACACCGGTTGCTCGATCCGCTCACCCGAGAGAACCACCGGCATCGCCGATCCAACCCCTACCCCCTGGCGAACGATCTCCTGCATCATCGCCACGAACAGCGGGCGGGTCGGCAGGTTCGTCCATTCAAGATCGAACGCGCTGCCAAAGACCACGAGCACCCCCCGTCCGTCCCCCGCGTTTGACTCCAAAGCCATCGCCGAGCCATCGTCGAGCAGCACAAGCGAGAGACTGGCACTGCCGACGGGGAGCCGGATCGAGCGTGAGACCGACACCGTGTTGGCCAACGAATCGAACTCCGAGCGGATCCCCGAGAGCAGCCCCCGATCCGAGAGTTCAGCACTCCCCGTCAGTGCTCGCGGACGCTCGTGCTCGATCTGGACCGACCCGGGTTCGAGAAATCCATCAGCCATCGCCGCCACCCGATCGAGCCACCCAAGCGAGCCCCCCGCTGCATCGGGCGTGATGAGCACAAGCGTCCCGCCGATGCGCAGCTGCGCAAGCCGAGCCCAGCCATCATCGTCGAGCGCCCCGGGCGCGAGCACCACCACCGCATCGAGATTGGGCGTGAGCAACGCCGAGGCGCGTCCAGCGTCAATATCAAGGATCGAGATCCCGAACCGATCATCGGCTCCCAGCGCCGCCCGCACCCACCGCGCCGGCGAGATGCCCGAAGATTCGGATTGGTTATTGGGGCCGGCGATCAATCCCACGCGGATGCTCGATCGCGTTGCCACCGAGACAAGCCGGGTGTTGTCGCGGGAGTTGGCATCGTCGTCGATGCGCACCCGCACGATCGCGGTCCGTGCACCCATCGCCCGGATCGAGCCCGGATCGATCGCCACCACCGCTGAGATGGTGTCCTGTGTGCCCGTCCATTCGACCCGGCGTTGCCCGATCTGGTTGTCTTCTTGATCGAACACGGTGATGGTCGTGGATCTGGAATCTTGCCCAAGCCCCGCTCCAGAACGCACAAGCCCCACCCGCACCCCGATCGGCAGGCGCACCCCCCGCTGAGTCACCAGCGAGCGCGTCGCCAACGCGTCGGTGATGCCGATGTTCTCGATCAGTTCTGGCGTCGGGTTCATCGCGATGATCCGATCAAACTCTGGGCGTGATGAGCCCGGCCCTGCCCTGCCGCCGACAAATCCACGCCCGCCCGATGCGATCACCAGCACCCTTCGATCTGTCCGCCCAGACTCGCTGCCCATCGTCCCCGAAAGCGCGAGCGCCCCATCAAGATCAAAGCCCGAATCCGTTGCCCCGAGCCCCCGTATCAAATCGCGCACCGCGCCCAGATCCGAAGTCTCGGGCACCACGATCCCCCGAGCAGGCATCCCCGACCCGATGAGCATCACCCGATCGCCACGCGCCGCGTCGAGCTCATCGAGCGCCCGCAGCGCAAAGCCCTTGTTGAGATCGAACGAACTCGCCGCATCCACTTGGAGCGCCGAGCCGATCGAGTCGTCGATCACAATGACCATCGTGATCGAACTCGTCGACATCGTCCCCGATCCGAGCATCAACGATCCGACCCCCAGCGCGATCAGCACCAAGAGCGCACACCGCAGCACCAGCAGGATCAGCTGCTCGATCGTGAGTATCCGCCGGCGCTTGCGGAACGCCTGCTCGAGAAACCGCATCGCGGCCCATTCGATCGGACGGCGCTTGCGTTTGAGCAGGTGCAGCAGGATCGGGATCGAAACCGCCGCGATGCCGAGTCCAAAGAGAGCGGGATGGAGCATTGAGAAGGGCATAGTGGGGGAGGGGGGGAGATTGAGACCTTTACCGAGCGGTCCGCATAGAAGAGGCCGAGTTCCGCCGGGCGACAAACCGGGCGAGCACAGGCCCGAGCCACTCGTGCGTCGAGACCACCTGATGGTCAAAGCCGAACGAACGCGCGTGCTTGGACACCAGCTCGATATGCCCATGAATCGCTTCGAGATAATCCTTTTTGAGTGAGCGCGGATCGATCCGGATGGTTTCTTCGCCCTCGAGCCCAACAAACGCAGCCGGATCGTCAAACTCGAACGAGGTCTCGGCCTTGTCGAGCACCTGCAGCGCGATCAGATCATGTCCGCGGTGCTTGACCTTGGCGAAAGCCGAGCGGATGTGCTCGGGCTCATCAAAGAAATCGCTCACAATCACAAACAGGCACCGGTTGCTCACCTTCGCCAGAATCTGATCCATCGTCCGCACAAGATCCGTCGGCTCATCGATCAGATGCGTCGCCAGCGTGTCCACGATCTGCTTCCAGGTCGATTTTCGCGCCGAGCGAGAAACCATCGCCCGAAGCTCGTCGGCATAGACCGCAAGCCCCACCCGGTCCCCCTGATGAAGCGTGATATACGCCAACGCCGCCGCCGTCGCGGTCGCGTGGTCAAACTTCGACCAGTTCGGGCGTCCGTCGGGCGCCGTCTCGCTCGCCGAGCCCGACGCATCAGAGAACAACCTCGACCCAAACCGCATCGACCCCGACGAATCCACCAGAATCACCAGATCCAGCGTCGTCTCCTGCTGATACTGCTTGACCATCAGCTTGTCGGTGCGTGCATAGACCTTCCAATCCAGATGACGGATGTCATCGCCAGCCACATACTGTCGATGCTGGGCAAACTCCACCGACACCCCCGCATACGGCGAGCGGTGCTGCCCCGCCATCACGCCCTCGACGATCATCTTCGCCCGAAGCTCCATCGAAGAGAGCCGGGCGAGCGTCTGGGGATGCAGATACAGATGCGGATCAATCCGTCCAGAAGACTCAGCTAACATCGAATCGGCGGGCATGGTTGAATTGTACCGGCTCACTTGCTCGAAGCTGCCGGTTTGAGCCAACACTTCGTATCAATATTCAACAGTTGCTCTATCACAAAGCACAACGCTCAAGAAACAGATATCATCAAACCATGGCCACCATCAATGATCGCGTACCCGTCTCCAATGTTCAACGAATCGCCGTCCTCACCGGCGGCGGCGACTGCCCGGGGCTCAATGCCGTCATCCGAGCCGTCGTCAAAGACGCAATCAACTGCGGGATCGAGGTCTTCGGCATCGAAGATGGGTTCCTCGGGCTCATCGAAGACCGCATCCGCCCGCTCTCGCTTGATGATGTCTCCAATATCCTCACGATGGGCGGGACGATCTTGGGCTCCAACAACCGCTCAAACCCCCAGCACTACCCTGTCGGCAAGGACGACGATGGCAACATCATCTATAAGGACCTCACCGAGGTCTGCGTCACCCACCTCCAGATCCGAAAAATCGAAGCCCTCATCGTCATCGGCGGCGACGGCACCATGTCGGTGGCCAAACCAATCACTGACAAGGGGTTCAACTGCATCGGCGTCCCCAAAACCATCGACAACGACCTCTTCGGCACCGACATCACATTCGGGTTCCAGACCGCGGTCCATGTCGCGACCGAGGCCCTCGATCGGGTGCACTCCACCGCAGCGAGCCACCACCGGGTGATGGTCGTCGAACTTATGGGGCGCAACGCCGGGTGGATCACCCTCTACGCCGGGCTCGCCAGCGGGGCCGATGTCATCCTGATCCCCGAGATCGAGTTCGATCTCGACAAGATCTCCGATTACTGCCTCTGGCGATCGCAGCGCGGCAAACGCTTCACCATCATCGCCGTCTCCGAAGGCGCAAGACCCAAGGGCGGCGAGCAGATCGTTGATCGCGTCGTCGAAAAATCACCCGACCCGATCCGACTCGGCGGCATCGCCAAATGGCTCGCCACCGAGATCGAAGAACGCACCGAGATCGAATCGAGATATGTCGTCCTCGGCCACACCCAACGCGGCGGCACCCCAACCGCCGGCGATCGTGTCCTGGCAACCCAGTTCGGGAACCACGCGATGCAGTTGTTGAAGATGGGCAAGACCAACCGCCTTGTTGTCATGCAAGGCGGTGTGCTGGGCGATGTAGACATCCAGAGTGCGGCGGATAAACAACGCCTCGTCCCCAAGGACCACCCCCTCATTTCGGCGGCCCGAAGTGTCTACACCAGCTTCGGTGATTAGAAGTTTACGGACACCCAGCGCTAAACGCGGCTAAGAATGCACTGACATCGAAGAAGTTAAACTGCCCATCGCCGGTAAAATCGGCAGCCGGTTCCATCGAGGTAAAGGCATTGAGGAAGGCCGAGACATCGAAGAAGTTGAGCACACCATCGCCGGTCAGATCCGCAGGGCATGAGACACCACAGTCATCGCTCACATCAAGCATAAACAGAGCGCCTGGGAAGCCCTCCCCGAGAAAGCCGTCAACAACATAGGCAACAGTGCCCGCCACCGCGATATTGTTGGCAACACTCGGCGTGTCGTACAATCCGGCGAGCACGGGCAATGTTGGGTCGCTTACATCGACCATGATCATGCCGTGCCGAGAAACCGTCACATACGCAGAGGTCCCGATCACTGTCACGCTGCTTGCATCGTCCGTCGTATCGAACGAGCCGAGCAATACGGGTAGTGCGGGGTTGCTCACATCAAGAATCAACAAGCCGGATTCGCCGTAGGCAACATATGCAATTGTGCCGATCACCTGAACATCCTCGGCCGAACCCATGCCAACAAACGAACCCAGGGGTGTCGGCGATGCCGGATTGCTGACATCAATGATCTGCAAGCCCGACACATCGTTGGCAACATATGCGGTGGTGCCCGCCACAGCGACCGAACCCGTCTGGCTTCCAAGAGCTTGGGAACCAAGCAAGGATGGCGATGCTGGGTTGCTCACATCGAAGATGTCCAGCGTATCACCGTCGAAAAGATTAAAATCCACCATGTACGCGAGATCCCCCTCGACAGCTATACCCGACATCCCGAAAATGAAAGCGTCGGAGAACGATCCAAGCAGAGCCGGCACCGCCGGGTTGCTCACATCGATGATCCCAAACCCACTCCCCGTCGTAACATACGCCCTTGTTCCCGCCAGATGGATATCAAACAGCGCCCCGAGTGCACCAAAGCTCGTGTGCAACAATGGAGATCCGGGATCGCTCACATCGAGAATCATCAACCCATTCACCGGGTCTATGAGATACGCGGTCGTGTCAACAACATCAACATCCTGCGGGTTGAATGGCGAATCGAACACGCCAAGCACAGGACTCGTGGGTGGTCCGCTCATATCCATAATCTGCAGCCCACTAAAAATATCGATCACATAGATGATGTCGTTCGAGATCGAAACTGTATGTGCGTTTTCGAGCACGCCGCCGGGTGTACTGTGAAAGTACTGGAGTGATGGAGAAGTCGCATCACTCACATCAATGATCATGATGCCTCCGGTATCAATATTGTCCCCCGATGCAACATACGCGGTGTTGCCTTCCACCGCCACCCCAAAGCAGATGAAGCTCGATAGAGGAAGGGAACCCACGAGCGTCGGCAAAGCCGGATTACTCACATCGAGAATATTAAAGCCAAACCCGCCCCCGCACATATAGACATGATCACCCACAACATCCATACTACTAATTGTTGTTCCACCCGTGTTGTAGGCACCGATTTGTGTCGGAGATGTCGGGTCACTGACATCGATCAGCCGCAACCCAATCGCCGTTGCCGTGTCCGTCACATACGCGATCGTGCCATCGAGTTTCACCAGCCCGATCGGAGAAAAATCGAAGTTGAGCGACCCGATCAGTGTCGGTGATGCGGGGATACTCACATCAATCGCCAGCAGATCAGAAGCCCCGCCAATACGATCCCCCATATATACAACCCCGCCCGACACATCCAAGCCGCTCGCAGAGCGTGGGGCGGTGCTGAATGCTCCCAGCAGCGCCGGTGACGCCGGATTGCTTACATCGATAATCTGGAGCCCGCTCGTCCCATCGCTCACATACGCCGTCGTCCCCTCGATCGCTACCCGCCCCGCGAAGCCCGGCGTGTCGAATGAACCAAGCAGGCTTGGGGATGCAGGATCGCTCACATCCAAAATGAAGAGCCCATCCGATCCATTGGGAACATACGCCACGGTTCCGTCGATCACGACCTCGCCGCCAAAGACACCAATACCGGGAATCGAGCCTAGAAAATCCTGACCCAAGCACGGCACGCTATCCCCCCAAGCCGTTGTCGTCAACCCCAATGCAACCGCCGTCATCGCCAGAATTTTGAAATACCCCATGAGATTCCCTTTCAAATGATGAAGTTCAAGTGCGTTCCGATCCATCAGAGATGGTACTATTTGTTTATCTCAACATATGGGGATTAGAATCCTCATGCAACCCGGCTAAACAGTGGTAGTGAGGGCAACCATGGCTTCAGGAATGAGTTCAGACGAACCATCAACTGATGAAATCCGAAATGTGTTTCGCCTCGTCAATGTCTGCTGCGATCACTGGGACCACCCCGACGAATGGCAATCCGTCCTCCTCACCGGCGTCCAAGATCTCATCGGGCTCTCCGTCGCGGTCCTCCAACTCGTCCGCCCCGTCCCAGATGGACAACTCCCCGACCTCCTCCCAATCGCCTATCAGGGATGGGATTCGCCAGAACAAGTGCGAATCTATCTCGGGTCCATGGCCGACGAAGACCGCGCCCTTCTCCCGAATATCGATAATGCACTTGGGCCTGCAATCGAAGAAGGATCAGTCTCGCTCTCTCGCCCGATGATCATCCCAGACCAGATGTGGTACGAAAGCGATTTTTATTCCAGATATGTCAAACCCGTCGGCATGGACGAGTGGACAAGCTCCTTCAAGGTCGCTCCGCAGCTCGGCTCCATCGTGATGATCGGTGGCAACCGAAAACTCGACGCCCAGCCCACGCCAATGAGACTCGTCAAGCTCCTCGGCATTCTCGCCGAAGAAATCACACCCCTCCTCGGCACGCGACTGAGCCTCCGCAACCAAATCTCCAAAGCCGGGCTCACCCCACGCCAGCGCCAAACCCTCGATCTCCTCCTCGACGGGCTCTCCGAAAAGCAAGTCGCCAATCAACTCGGACTCAGCACCGCGACCATCCATGACTATATCGTCAAACTCCACAAACACTTCGAGGTCCAAAGCCGAGGCGAACTCCTGAGCTATTTCATCAAAAGAAAACCCAAGGACAGTCAGGAAGCTCCGCGAAAATCGAGATAGACAGTTCCCAACCAGTACATGGAGGCTCTCACCATGAAATCAACCGGCATCTCATACCTGCTCTGGCTGCTCAGCTTCGTCGGATTCTTCGGAATACACCGCTTCTACAACGGCAAATGGATCACCGGGATTATCTGGTTCCTCACCGGCGGGCTCTTCCTGATCGGGCAGTTTGTGGATCTGTTCCTCATCCCCGCGATGACCGAGCGAGCCAACTTCAAGAACCGCGCCGAGTTCGTTCGAGCCGGATACTAAATTTACTCTGGTCAATCGCCTACAAGAGCAACAACCTAGAACGGCGGCATCTCGTTATCCCGATCGCCAGACCCATCCCGGAAATCCTTCACCGGCCCGCTCTTGGGCCCCGGGGCGAAGTCCTGAACCGGCACCGTGCCCGCCCCATCAGGCCCATCAAACCCATACGACTTTCCGTCCATCTCCTGCGAGAACCCGTAGCTCCCGCCGTGATGGTGCCCGTCGTGATTCTTGAACCGCACCGTGCTCGCGTCCCAGATCAGCTTCACCGTTCCAGTTGGCCCGTTGCGTTGCTTGGCGATGATCAACTCGGTCATGTTGAGCTTCTCGCGGTTGTCCTCGTCGAACTCGGGGTTCGTCGGATCCCACGACGGGTCGCCGCGATGGTAGTACGACTCGCGGTGGAGCAGCATCACCACATCGGCGTCCTGCTCGATCGAGCCCGATTCGCGTAGGTCGCTCATCCGCGGGCGGTTCCCCTCGCGCTGCTCGGCCCCACGATTCAACTGCGCCAGACAGATCACCGGGATCTTGAGTTCACGCGCCAGCGACTTGATCGAGCGCGAAATATCCGACACCTCTACCTGGCGAGACTCCCGCCCCGCAGTGGGGGAGGTCAGCAGCTGGAGATAGTCAATCACGATGCACCCGATGTTGTGGCGCTGCTTCATCCGCCTCGCTTTGGCCCGCATCGCCAGCACCGTCATCCCCGGTGTATCGTCGATATAAATCGGTGCCTCGGCCAGCTCCGCCGACGACCGCTGAAGCTTGCCCCATTCGGAGTCATTGACCCGACCCGTACGCAACTGGTTCGAGTCCACCCCAGAGCGCGACGAGAGCAGCCGTTGAGTCAACGCCCCGCGGGCCATCTCCAACGAGAACACGCCCACCGCCACCGGGTTGTTGATTTGCTTGGGCGCCCAAGGGGTCGAGCCCCCGAACGCGATCTGCTCGGCGATATTGAGCGCGATCGCCGTCTTGCCCATCGATGGGCGAGCCGCCAGGATCAACATCTCTTCCGCCTGCAACCCCGACAACAACTCGTCGAGATCTGTAAACCCCGTCGCCGTCCCCGCCACCGCTTTGCCCTCAGCCTGCTCGATCCGCTCCATCTCGGCGAGCAGCAGTTCCTTGAGCGATTCGGGCTCGGCGTTGATATCCTCCGACGCGATATCGAAGATCCGTTTCTCCGCAAGGTCGATCACCGCCTTAGCCGCGTCGATCCCGCCGCCGCCCTGATTATATGCATCGTAGAGAATCTCGCCCGCCGCGTCGATCAACTTTCGAAGCCGAGCGCTGTCGGCCACCAGCTTGGCATAGTACGGTGCATTGGCCGAACTCGGCACCGCCTCGGCCAGTTCCATCAAATACGCCGCCCCGCCGACTTGCTCGAACAACCCCTTGGCCCGCAACGATTCCGTCAACTGCACCAGATCGCCCGTTTGGTGGGCTTCATAAGTATCCACCAGCGTCTGGTAGATTACGCCGTGGGATTCCATATAGAAGGATTCCGCGTTGGGCACGATCTCGACCACATCGTTGAGGATCGCCGGCTCGAGCAGAATCGAACCCAACAGCGACCGCTCGGCATCCACATGGTGCGGCGGCGTCCGGTCAAAGAGCTTGCCGGTATCCGGGATATCCGCCCGCTTCTGCTTCCAATCCCGCCCAGACTTCGATTCATAGAGTGTTGATTCGCTCACAATGACATACTAACCCATCGGGCGTGCCCGGTGCACAACCGACAAGTTGACCCCATACGAATTGACTATTTTCTCGCTTGAGAACCTCTATAATCCCGTATGACCACCGACCAATCCCCGATCCATTTCTACGACGAGGGCGAACGCCTCCCGGACACCCTCCCCGATTCCCCCTTCGGGCTCTTCAAGGCGTGGTACGACCAGGCGTGGGAAGAACGAAAAACGCCCAACGCCAACTCCATGTGCATCGCCACTGCCCACGCCGACGGGTGCCCCGACGCCCGGATCGTCCTGTGCAAAGCCATCGATGTCGAAGCGGGCTCGATCATGTTCTACACTAACTATCACGGCAAGAAGGGCCGACAGCTCGAAGCATCGCCGTGCGCCGCCGCCGTCATCCACTGGGATTTCTATGAACGCCAAGTTCGCATCCGCGGGCAAGTCATCAAAGCCACCGAAGCCGAATCCGACGCCTACTTCGCCTCAAGAGCCATCGAGTCCCGCCTCGGCTCGTGGATTTCCGATCAATCCCAACCCATCGAATCCCGCGAGGCGTTGCTCGAAAAGGTCACCGACATCATCGACCAACTCGGCATCGACGCCTCCGATCTCATGAGCGGCCAAGACATCACCATCCCCCGCCCGCCGCACTGGGGCGGCTATCACCTCCACGCCCACACCATCGAACTCTGGTCCGCCGGCACCGGCCGTATCCACGACCGCGCCCGCTGGAGTCGCGACCTCACCATCAAAGCCAACCAATCAACCACGGGCCCCTGGTCCGCCACCCGCCTCCAGCCCTGATCTTGCGGTAGAACGGGCTTCGAGCCCGTTTCTTTCTCCTCTCCCGAGCTTCCGGGGGAGGCGGAAAAATCAGAGCATCGCACGAACCAACGCCCGCTTGATCCGCTTCCAGCTCGTCTTGTCGATTGCCTCGCCTGTACCCGTCTCGATCCGGGCCGCCGACAGCGTCCCGATATGCTTCCAATACCCAAGAAGCACACCCCATGCCCAGAAGATCGACCGATCCGGGTCATACAGATTCGTCGGCTCGCTCGTCACCCCATTGAGTTCCACGATCCCGAACCCCTCGCCCCGTTTGAGCGCCTCGATCGAATCGAACCGAAGATCAAACCGACCGATATCAAAGCCCCGCCCGCGATCATCTTGAAACCCCGAAACGAGCTGACCGATCCGCCGCGTGAGCTCTTCCGTGATCAGCTCGCGCCCGTCGGAGAACTTCGCCCCCTGCGCATGATTCCCCGCGAACCCGAGCGACACTCTTTCGCCCTCTCCGGGCACCGTCTCAAGCCCGTCAACGAGCCGATCGAAAAACATCGCCGCCTGGCGGCGATGACGACGATCTCGCAAGATCAGCCGACGAAGCGTCCGCCGCCCGTCGCCGACCACCTCCGGGAAGCCCTTGATCGTGATCGCATAGATCCATCCGTCCGCGCAAGAAGAACCCGCATCACCGATCGAATCCACATCACGCACCCAGAGCACTCCGATTTCGAATGCACCGGGATGGAACCGCTGGAGCACAAAGCCATCACGCTGCGATCGGCAGTACGCACCCACTTCGTCGATTGTCCTCGCCACCTGCACCCCGCGCCCCCGCTCGCCCACATCGGGCTTGCAGATCACCGGCAACCCGCCGAGGGCTTCATTCGTTTCGATTGCTGTCACGGCCAGCGCGATCCGCCGATCGATATCCTCATCGGGCTCGATGAGCACGCAAACGAGCACCGCCGGGTCATCGCCGAGCTTGGTGTTGATTTCCTCCTTCGATTCCCCCTGCACGCCCCCGTCTTCGCTATACCCAGGATTCACCGCCCCGAGCGTGCGGATCCCTGCGCCGGTGATGATCCGTTTGACCCCCCACCAAAGCACCGGCAGATACATCACCCACGCCGCCCAATATTCATGGTGCACACAGCGCCCGACCCACCCCTTGATCCGCTGGCGACCCTCCCAGGTCACCACCAGCCGCATCAGCCGGATCAGCACCCACAGCACCGAGCACCCGAGCACAAACCCGATCAAACCGAATCGCTCTGTTGCCAAGACCACGCCGCCCCCGACGATCACCCCCTCAACATACACGGGCAAAATAAACAATACCCCTCGCACCCACCCAAGCATCGTCCACGGGCGATCGACTGCGCCCGCTCCGCGCACAAGCCACCATCCCCGCCCGACCATCATCCCCAAGATCGCCACTCCGAAATCAACTTCGAGCATCGTGACCAGCACCATCGTCGCGACGAGCCCCATGTAAGGCACCCACCGAATCAACACCACAATCACTGCGAGCTGCACCAACCAAGGCACCGCCCGCACCCACTCGCCGAACCGATGCAGCATCGCATCGAATCCACGCCGATCCTTGCGAGGCGCCAGATTCATATAACCAGTCTCGGGCGCGACGCCCGCCTGATCGTGGCGATTAAAGAACGCATTGAGATACCCCGCCGTCTCTTCCGTCTGTAAAAAGGGCAAAAAATGCGAAGCATCAAGCATGACAAGTTTGGAAGTTGGCATCAACTCATAATGCCGCTCGGCAGCCCAGTCCATCACTAAAAAATCATGCCGCCCCTGCAAAATAAGCACCGGCATTTCGATCGTCGGCATGATCCTGCTCAGTTCGCGCTGATCCGAATCCCAGAAGGCCTTGAGCCACCCCGCCCGATCCTTGAACCGCCCCAGATAGCCAAAGTGGGGGATCAACTCCGGGATCACGCCAAGCCCAACATATCCCACCCCATACTTCACATGCTCAAAGAAATACGACCCGGTGCCCTCGGTCTCCTGCGCCCCGATCCCCGCCAAAAGCGTGATCGTCGCGACCCGATCCGGGAACTGATCCGCCATCTCGATCGCCACACCCCCGCTCGACGACCACCCAACCACATGGACCCGCCCGACACCGAGCGCATCGAGCATGTCCATCATGTACCGCGCCTGCGCTTTGTATGACAGATCCCAAGCGAGCGAGCTTCGCCCATATCCAGGCAGATCCGGCGCAATCACCAGCCGATCGTTTTGAGCGATCAGGGGGCCAAGTTCACCAAACGCCCCGGAATTGCCCGGCGACCCGTGCAACAACAGCACCGCTGCCCGATCCGGGGCGTCATCGTCCGCCAACCACTCATCATAAAATACCCACACCCTCGATCCATCCGAATCAAGAATAACATGCTCAAGTTTCGTCTCATTGGCCCCGTCGATCCCGGAAAGCACAGCGTATTGATACACATGCGAAGCGATCAAGAGCACCGCATAGAACACGATCGTCGCGAACCAGATCGCCCGCCGATGTTTCCGTCGGTGGTCACCCATCCGAATTCCGATCGGTACGCCCTTGTGTCGTCAACGAAATCAGCTTACGCCTGCGTATCTCCGCCGTCCCAAGCTGCCCGCACGCCGCCATCGAATCGCGTCCCTTCGTCCGCCGCTGGTTCACAAACACCCCATGCCCCATCAGCCGTTTCACAAACCGATCGATCAGCTCATCGCTGGGCGCATCCCAAGGCGAGTCCCTTCTCGGATTATACGGGATCACATTCAACAACCCGCTGTGCCCCTTGCCCTTCTCCCTTGTCGGATCCTTCAAGAATGGCTCCATCCACTCGGCGAGTTCGTCCGCATGCACATCCTCACTATTGACACCCGGAATCAAAACATACTCGATCATGATCTTCCGCCCGCCTCGCACCTCCCGAAGCTCAAGAAGAATGGCTTGAAGCCGCTGCATATTCCATTTTTTGTTGATCGGCATCAACGCCGAGCGCACCACATCATTCGACGCATTGAGCGACAACGCCAATCCGAGCCGCTTCCACCCCGGCTTCTGCACCTGTTCCTTGATCCGCTCAAGCCCGTCGACCCGCCCAACGGTCGAGATCGTGATCGCGTTCATCGGGATGCTCGCCCCTGTGCGGTCCGTCAGGCACGCGATGGCTCCCAGCACCGCATCAAGATTGTCCATCGGCTCGCCCATCCCCATAAACACAATATTGTCGATCTCGATGCCTTCAATGAACCTTGCCGCCCACCACTGGGCGACGATCTCGGCTGCGGACAACGAGCGGATCAATCCCATCTGCGCCGTCTCGCAGAACTCGCACCCCAACGCACACCCCACCTGCGACGAAACGCAAAGCGTGTGGGTCTTGCGTCCTGACCTGCCGATCATCGGGATGATGACCGATTCGATATCATCGAAGTCGATCCCCCGATCAACAAGCCGATGGGCGGGGTTGGGCAAACGCTGGACAAACTTGATCGTGGTCCCCTCGTCAACGGCTTCCTCGCAGCGAGTGACAATCGCGGGTATCGTGATCTTCGCCGGGGGTGATTCCATCGCTCCATCCCGGTACACCGCCTGATACGCCTCCTTCGCCCGCCCGGGCCCGACCCCCTCGCGCACACACGCCTCCTGATACGCTTCGAGCGTCATCCCCATCGGAGAATTCGGTGCAATTTCGTCAGCTCTCGCCATCACAGAGACGATAGACCCACCGCCACCGGCGCACAACCCACCCCGAGTGAGCTACCATCCACCCGTCCGCTTATTTCCGAACCTCACGACCATTCGCCCCGCAGAGACTCATCCATGCCCTGGCTCAAAATCAAAGACGCCTTCGCGTCCACACCCGGTACCCAACTCACCATCAAAGGGTGGGTCCGCACCAAACGAGACTCCAAAGCCGACGGCGGACTCTCATTTATTGCTGTCAACGACGGTACATGCTTCGACCCCATCCAAGTCGTCGCCCGCCACGATCTCGAAAACTATGAAGAGATCGCCAAGCTCGGCACCGGGTGCTCCGTTGAAGTCGATGGAGAACTTGTTGAGTCCCAAGGAAAAGGGCAATCCGTTGAGATTCAGGCGTCGGCTGTGCGCGTCATCGGATGGGTCGAAGACCCGGAAACCTACCCGGCGAGCAACAAACGCCACTCGTTTGAATACCTCCGCGAGATCGCCCATCTCCGCACTCGCACCAACACCTTCGGCTCCGTCGCCCGCGTCCGCCACGCCCTCGCCCAGTCCATCCACCGATTCATGGACGAGCAAGATTTCTACTGGGTCCATACCCCGATCATCACCGGCTCAGACTGCGAAGGAGCAGGCGAGATGTTCCGTGTCTCGACCCTCGATTTTTGCAACATCCCCAAGACCGACGAAGGCAATGTCGATTTCTCCCAAGACTTCTTCGGCAAAGAATCACACCTCACCGTCTCAGGCCAGCTCAATGTCGAGACCTACGCCAGTTCGCTCTCGCGTGTCTATACCTTCGGCCCGACCTTCCGCGCCGAAAACTCCAACACCGCCCGCCACCTCGCCGAGTTCTGGATGATCGAACCCGAGATCGCATTCGCCGATCTCCACGACAACATCGAACTCGCCTCTGGCATGCTCCGCCGATGCGCCTCCGATCTCCTCGAAAAACGAATGGACGATCTCAAGTTTTTCGATCTGCGGATCGAAAAAGGCATCATCGATCGCCTCAAGATGATGGTCGAGTCCCCAGTCAAAACCATCACCTATACCGAAGCCATCAAGATCCTCGAAACCTGCAACGAAAAGTTCGAGCACCAAGTACAGTGGGGCATCGACATGCAGACGGAGCACGAGCGGTTTTTGAGCGAAAAACACTTCAAGCAACCCGTCGCCGTTATCAACTACCCCAAAGATATCAAAGCCTTCTACATGCGGCTCAACGACGAAGGCACCGACGGCGCACCGGGAAGAACCGTCGCCGCGGTCGATATCCTTGTGCCGGGCGTCGGCGAGCTCGTCGGCGGGTCCCAGCGCGAAGAACGCTTGTCGGTCCTTGACAGCCGAATCGACGAGATGGGGCTTGATAAAGCGGATTATTGGTGGTACCGGGATCTCCGCAAGTACGGCACCGTCCCCCACGCTGGATACGGGCTCGGGTTCGAACGCCTTGTCCAGTTCTGCACCGGTATGCAAAACATCCGCGATGTTATCCCCTTCCCACGCGCACCCAAGCAGGCGGAGTTCTAATGCGATACATCTCGATTCTCACATGCGTCTCGGCTGCAAGCCTCGTCCTCGCCGACTCACCATTGCCCGCCGATTCCATCGAGTCCATCCGCGTCCACCAGGTCATCGACGCGATGCAGGCCGCCATCACCAAAGCCGACGCCGGCGCCTACATGGCCCTTGTCGACCCGACCGACCCGATCTTCGCCACCGAGCAACGCGCCTGGATCACCGATGTCTCTACCCATCCCGTCGAAGATATTTCATTCAAGATCGCATGGAACGAGCCCGTCCGCCTCCAAGACGACGGCTCGGTCATCGCCCCTATCGAGATCGAATGGCATGTCGTCGGCGAAGAACTCGATCGCAACTTCACATACGAAGCGCTCTTCCTTCCCGTCGCCTCGCCCAACGGCCAGTGGGTCTTCGCCGGGCGCGCCTGGGAAGTCTCCCTCCTCGATACCCCCGGCGTCCGCGTGTACAGCGATGCCATCCACGAGGACCTCGCCCGCCTCGCCCAACAGCGTGTCCCCGTCCTTCGCGACACCATCGCCAAGGACATGAACCAGGACACCTACCTGAGCAACCCCAAAGAAGTCGTCGTCAAAGTCTACCCCGACATGGCATCGCTCCAGGCATCGATCTACATGTCCTACACCGACCCACTCTCGGGGTGGAACGAGCCCGGCGAGTCCATCAAAGTCCTCGGACGAACAAAGTTCTCCCAGAAACGCATCGACCCCCTCCTCGCCCACGAGATCGGGCACGCCGTCTCCTTCGAGTTCGGGCCAAAGATCAACAACGCCCCCTGGTGGACCCTCGAAGGCATCGCCGAAGAAGCCGCCGGGTTGTTCCGAGATTCATTCGCCTCCAAAACCAAACGCATCGCAGGCATGGCCAAGAACGATAACCTCCGCGACTGGCCCCTCCTCGCCGACTTCCGAGGCGAAGCCAACAACCACGCCCGCCATGTCTACCTCCAGGGCTGGTCCATGGTCGACTACATCACCAGAACCTTCGGGCGCCAGCAACGCAATGACTGGTTCACAATTCTCGGCGCTGGGCAATCCCTCGATGAGGCTTCGACCCATGCACTGGGCATGAGCTTCGATCAACTCGATCAAGCATGGCAGCAATGGCTCGCCGATTTCGAGCCCCCGCCCGAACCGGAACACAAACCCGAATCTAAACCCAACTCTAAATCAGAATCTGAACCAGAGTCATAACCAGCCCTACGGCGTTTCTTCTTCCATCTGATGCTCGATCGGCGAAAAATCCTCGCCCGGAGTCACCACCCGCGTCGGTGCCTGCGCTGGCAACGGCGTTGGGGTGGTGCGGAAAAATACCATATAGAACCACAGCACGCATGCCAAGAAAAGCGTCCAGATCGCAAGATATCCAATCGAATCCCGAATCTTCGTCGGTTTGGATGCCACCGGTTTCGAAAGTGCCAAGATCCCACGCGCCGCGATCGGCACACCCTGAACCCGCGCCCGCTCAAGCAACACCCCGCCCCGGGCCTTGCCCACACGCAAGAGTGTCTGCCAGATCGATTCGATCTCGCCATCGCTCACTTTGCTGGAAGCCGTCTCCTCCGCGCTCCTCACCTCGCTGCGGATCGCCTCGGGCACAACCGCTTCAACCGGCACCGTCGCCGGGACCGTCACGCCGCGATCAATAGGTTCGACCGAGTCCTCATCTTTCTTCGCAGCTTCAGATCCACCGCCATCGGTTTCCGATGTCCCAGTTGAGCCCGTCGTTGGGGCCTCGGGCGCTGGCTCGTTCGTCGGCTCGCCCTCGCCCTCTTCCTTGGGCAACACATCAGGCAAGAGATCAGGGAGATCAAGCTGATCGAGCAACAACGCCGGGTCGATCGCCTCGTCAATCTCCGACGATTCAATCAACTCACCATCCGCGGTCTCAAAGTCGCCATCGAGCAGATCATCGCCGATATTTGCCAACGCCGAGTCAAGGTCCTCGAGCATCGGATTCACAAGCTCATCTTCACCCACCAACTCACCCACCGCCGCGTCCACCACTTCGGTCAAGTTGGCCGGTGTATCCTCGCCTGACGGAGCTCCCTCATTAGCCTCTTGAACATCGACTCGAGTCGATGCATCCGGTTCGATCTCTACGCTCTCAAGCTCGGCAACCAGATCTTCGTTCACCGAATCAAGCAAGCCCTCGTCATCGTCTGTGTGCTCACCACCGGATTCATTGCCATCAACGGGCACTTCATCCAACGCATGCGCCCCATCATCGAGCTCGTCAAGCGCCTCATGGATCTCATCGACAAGATCCGCCTCAATCGATTCGGGTTCTTCAACTCCTTCAACTTCAACTTCAACTTCAACTTCAACTACATCTTCATCTTTGACTTCGCCCGCTGCGTCTGCCTCACCATGCCCGTCGCCCGGACCATGCGGTTCCACAGGCGCTTCAACCGAAGCCACCTCAGCGACCCCTTCCTCGTCGAGCAGTTCACCGATCGTATCTTCGAGCAATGACTCGGCGTTCTGGCTCACCGCCTCGAGCGCCTCAAGCGCTTCGCCGCCGACCTCGTCTCCAGCATCGTCCGGAATCGCATCTTCAACCGCATCTTCAACCGGCTCGGCGACCGCTTCATCTCCAGCCTGAACAGCCGCACCATCAGGCTGAGCAGCGGGCTCAGCCTTCTCGGCGGGCGGATCTTCACCAGAGTAGCTCGCGCAGGTCGCATCGATATCGCCGAGCAGCGCATCGATCGACTCGCTCAGATCAGGTGTCTGAGGATCGGAATTGGGATCTTTGTCGTCCAAAGCACTGCAATGATCGGGAATTATCGTCCCAAACTCAAGAGATATCGGCCTCTATCTCACCAATACCTTCCCCTCCGCCCAACCTATCCTTCTCCATGGACGAACACCGACCCAAGAACCAAGAGATCCGGCACTGGATCATGTTCTCGGACCTTGCATCCGCCAAGCACAATGAATGCTGCGAGATTCTCGATGAAGAAGCCCACCACGCCCTGAAGGTCAAAAGAGTCCGTCTCCACGACACAGTGGGGGTTCTCGACGCCCAAGGTCATCAAGCCGCCGCAACCGTCACCCAGATCGCGGGCTCACGCTCCAAGCCGATCCTCACGATCCAGATCGACCAGATCCAGTCCTTCGCCCCGATCGCTCCGATCATCGAAATCTATGCGGCTCTTCCAAAGGGTGATCGCCTCGACCGCATGATCGACCAACTCGCCCAGCTCGGCGTCACTACCTTTCGCCCCCTCCTCTGCCAGCGTTCCCAGCGCAAACCCTCGACCATCCGCACAGAAAAACTCGAACGCATCGCCGCCGAAGCGACCAAGCAGTGTCGACGCCCTTGGGTACTCCAGATCAACGATCCCATCCTCTTCGCCGACGCCATCAACGACCCCGATGCTGTCATCGCCGACGCCGCGGGCGAGCTTTGGAGCCCTGCCGTCCAACCGCGCCGCACCGTCGTTCTCATCGGCCCCGAAGGCGGATTCTCACCAGATGAACGAGCCCTAATAAGTGCAACCGGTGTCCCCCTGGTCCGGTTTGGTCTCTTTGTACTCCGGATTGAGTCCGCCGCCGCCGCCGCATCGGCTATTATTCTATCGACCCCCCCCCAATCAAGAGGAACCCCCAAATGAAATCCATATGTATCATGCTCCTCATCCTCATAGCCCCCATCGCCAACGCCCAAAGAATCGACGGCGAACACAAGCGAAAAGCCGAGATGGCCATCAATCGCGGCAACGAATACCTCGTCACCCGCCAGCACCCCATCACCCTCGGATGGGACGACGATCCTGACACACAGGTCATGCCCGCCATCACCGCCCTCGTCGTCAACGCCCTCATCCTCGACCCCGGGATCGACGAAAAAAACACACAGATCATCCAAGGAACACGATACATACTCAAATACGCCAACGATGACGGTTCGATCCACAACGGCATCCTCCCGAGCTACAACACTGCCATCTGCCTCTCCGCACTCGGACGCGTCCACTTTCCAAAAGCCCTCGACGCCGTACTCGCAGGACAGAAGTTCCTCAAAACCCTCCAGTACACCGACACCAACACCGAGAACCCCAACGACCCCGGGTTCTCCGAACCCATCGACATCAACCATCCCTACTACGGCGGCGTGGGCTACGGCAAGCACGGGCGACCCGACCTCTCCAACCTCGCCTTCTTTATCCAAGCCCTCCACGATACCGGCGTCTCCACCAACGACCCCGCCTTCCAACGCGCACAGGTCTTCCTCTCGCGCGTCCAGATGCTCGATGAAGTCAACGACATGCCCTACGCCGACGGCTCATCCCAAGGCGGGTTCATCTACGCCACCGTGCCCAACATCGAATCCGTCGATGGACCCGCCGGCCAATCCATGGCCGGCTCGATCACCGAAACCACACCCGAAGGCGAAGAACTCACCCGCCTCCGCGCCTACGGCTCAATGACCTACGCCGGGTTCAAGTCCCTCATCTTCTCCAACCTCGACCCCGACGACCCACGCATGGCCAGCGCATGGAAATGGATCCAAGAAAACTACACACTCGAAGAAAACCCCGGGCTCGGCGAACAAGGCTACTACTACTACCTCGCCACCATGGCCCGTGCCCTCGACGCCTTCGGCGTCGACGAGATCAACGGCCACAACTGGCGAGAAGAAATGGTCGACAAACTCTTCGAACTCCAATGGACCAACGGCGCATTCAAGGTCCTCAACGACCGGTGGATGGAAAACAACGATGTCCTCATCACCGCCTATGCCCTCATCGCCCTCCAGCACGCGGCCCACTAACAACTCGTGCCCCTCACAACGCCCCACGGGGAGGTTCCGCGCACCGGACGGAGGGGATTTTCCTCTATTCACCGGGTGGCGTGGAGGTGTAGTCCCGACTCCTCCACGAACGAAGCCGCTGACCTAAGAAGGACATGCAGGAGCCGGAAACGGCACCTGCATGGCACCGGACACTCGCCAATATTGAGATTAAAGAACTTGACGAAAAACTAAATTTTGTGTACTCTGTCGTAGACGCTCTGATTGATCAAAGTACCATCTGTAAAGTTTATAAATAGACATTCCATGAAAACCAATATCCGTTCAAGCTGTATTCTCCTTCTGGCCACACTCCCTGTCGGGCTTGCCCACGCTCAAAGCTGCGACGGAACATTCGCCACCCAGACCCGTATTGCCACGGGGAATACTCCACGCAGCGTGATGCTTGGAGATCTCGACGGCGACGGCGATCTGGACCTTGCGGTTGCCAACGAGTTCAGCAACGATACGAGCGTGCTGCTCAACAACGGTGACGGGTCATTCGCCAACCAAATCAGCTACAAGGCGGGTGGTCAGCCGCAGAGCGTATCGCTTGGCGACCTTGACGGCGACGGCGACCTCGATATGGTCGTGGCCAATCTGAATAGCGACGACACGAGTGTACTTCTCAACAATGGCGATGGGACATTCGCCAATCAAGCCAGATATGTTGCCGGGTTTGGGGCGCGTAGCGTGTCGCTCGGCGACCTCGACGGTGACGGTGACCTCGACATGGCCATCGCCAACGCCTTCAGCGGCGACACAAGCGTGCTGCTCAACAACGGCGATGGGACATTCGCCACCCAGGCCCGCTACGCCGCGGGGGATTGGCCGGAGAGCGTTTCGCTTGGTGATCTTGATGGTGATGGTGACCTCGATATGGTCGTGGCCAATGTCATGAGCGACGACATGAGCGTGTTGCTCAATCTCTGCAACCCCGGTTCGCCCTGCCCGCCGGATCTCAACACCGATGGGGTGCTTGACTTCAATGATGTCAGTGCATTTTTATCAGCCTTCTCAACCAACGACCCCATTGCTGATTTTTCCGGAGATGGCAAGTTCAACTTCTTCGATATCAGTGCTTTCCTCGTCGCCTTCGCCGAAGGCTGCCCCTGAGCCCACGAAAACATCACCCGCTTGGATCACTCCATACGAGAGGATCACCCCTCCAAGCTATCAACGCGTCATCAAACTCGGCAACCTCTGCCCTATACTCACGCTATACAAACCCGAATAGAGAGGAAGCCCGCACCATGACCAACGCACCAACCGCCACCCTCCCCAAGCACTACACCGACCTCATCGCCCTCCAACGCGAGGCCGGCACCCTCGGCTCCATCTCCGCGCTCGTCTCATGGGACCAAGAAACCTACATGCCGCCCGCCGGTGCCAAAGCAAGAGCCGAACAATCCTCGCTCCTCGCCGGGATCATCCACGAACGAAACACCTCCCCCAAACTCGGCGACCTCCTCGCCCAATGCGAAGCCGACAATGACCTGAGCGACCAAGCGACCCCCGAAGGCGCCAACCTCCGCGAGATGCGCCGCGACTACGACCTCGCCACCAAACTCCCAACCGATCTTGTCAAGTCGCTCGCCCTCGCTCAGTCCCAGGCCCAAGAGACCTGGAAGCACGCCCGCGCCAACAACAATTTCCCATCCTTCATCCCCGACCTCACCAAGGTCCTCGATCTCACACGAGAAAAAGGCGAATGCTACGGCTACCCATCCACCGGCGAGGTCTACGACGCACTCCTCAACGAATACGAGCCCGACACCACCGCCAAAGAAATCGAAGCAGTCTTCACCCCGCTCCGCGATCGGCTCAGCGCCTTCATCAAAGACCTCACCGACCACGGCACCGCCCCCAAGACCGATTTCCTCCACCGCGCCATCCCCGTCGAAAAACAGCACACTTTCGGGCAGACCATCACCGCCCAGCTCGGTTTCGATTATTCCAGCGGCCGCCTCGACACCACCACCCACCCCTTCTGCTCCGGGTTCGCCGCTGGCGACACCCGTATGACTACCCGCTATGAACCCACCAACTTCCCCGACGCCGTCGGTTCAACCATGCACGAGTGCGGCCACGGGCTCTACGAACAAGGGCTCCCCAAATCCGGTGATCTCTTCGGCACACCATTATCCTCCGCCGTTTCGCTCGGCATCCACGAATCCCAATCCCGCATGTGGGAAAACATGGTCGGGCGCGGCAAGCCCTTCTGGAACTGGGCCCTCCCCGTTGCCAACAAACACTTCGACGGTGCATTCAAAGACATCGATCTCGACACCTTCGTCAAAGCGATGAACACCTGCACCCCGTCTTTCATCCGCGTCGAATCCGACGAGAGCACCTACAACCTCCATGTCATGCTCCGCTTCGAACTCGAGCGAGCCATGATCGCCGGTGATCTGGCCATCAAAGACCTCCCCGGCGCGTGGAACGAAAAGTTCAAAAACTTCCTCGGGCTCGATGTCCCCGACGACGCCCGCGGCTGCCTCCAAGATGTCCACTGGTCCTTCGGCTTAGTCGGCTACTTCCCAACCTACACCCTCGGCAACCTCTACGCCGCCCAACTCTGGGAAACCATCAACGAGCAGATCCCCGACCTCGACGAACAGATGGCCAAAGGCGAGTTCTCCGCGCTCCTCACATGGCTCCGAGAAAACATCCACCAGCACGGGCGCCGCTACAGTGCCGCCCAACTCTGTGAGCGTGCCACCGGAAAATCACTCGAAGCCGACCCCCTCATGCGCCACCTCGAGCGCCGCGTCAAACCCGCCTACGGGATGTAAATCGCTCGCCTCTGAGTCTTTTCTCCTCCCCCGGGCCTCCGGGGGAGGTGGCCGCGCAGCGGACGGAGGGAGTCTTCTCTTCTCAAATGAGACACCCAGTAATCACAACTCGCTTTTTAAAGCCCCCGCCAACAACTCAAAGTCCCCAACCGAATTATACAACTGCCCACTCACCCGCATCACCCGCCCATGAATCCCCGGCAAGTCCCAGATCGGCACCTGAATCCCATGATTCAAATACAGCCGATCCCACAGCCCCTCGCCCATCAGCGAGCCCGGCTCACACACTCCGGGGAGCGGAATCCCCACCATACTCCCAATCATCGACTCCGGCACAACCTGCTCGATCCCGATCGCCTCGCAGATCAACCCCGCCCCATGCACCACCAGATCATGGTTCCGCTGGCGCAACTCATCCCATCCGCCGGGCAGCTGCGCCCCCATATGCGCAATCGAGACCGGCACCACCAGATTCCCCGTGTAGTCATTGGTACCCGTATAATCAAAGTCGCACAGATACGCCTTACGATCGTCCCGCTTTTCATGCTCCCGACAACTCAAAACCATCGGCTTGAACCCATCCTGCTTGCTTGGCGATGTATACATAAACCCCGTCCCCTTCGGCGTTGCTAACCACTTGTGACAACTCGCTGCATAATAAGTCGGATCAAGATCGCCAATATCCAGGTCAATCTGCCCCGGCGTATGGGCACCATCGAGAAAACTCTCGATCCCGCGTGCCATCGCCGCCGCCACGATCGACTTCACAGGCATGATGATCGCGCTCGCGCTGGCAATATGCGAAACCATCACCAGCTTCGTCCGATCCGTCATCGCGCCAACGACCGATTCAACCACCGCTTCGGGCGTCACCTCCGGGAAGGGCACCTTGGCTGCAACCACCTTCGCCCCCGTCGCGCGGCATACCTTGCCAAGTTCATTCATCGTCGCCATATATTCGTGATCGGTAATCAGAATCTCATCGCCCGGCGACAAGTCCAGATTATTCAACACCGTCGCCACCGCAAAGGTCCCGTTGGGCACCAATGCCAAATCCTCCGCCCGGACATTGACAAACCGCGCCAATGCCTGCCTGGCATCATCCGCATAAAACTCGAGATCCGATTTAAAAAACCGCACCGGGTCCGCTTCGAGTCGCCGCTGCAGCTCCCGCTGGGCCGCGCCTACGACCGTGGGCGTCACCCCGTACGACCCATTATTCAACTGGACCAACCCCTCCCGAATCGGAAACCGCGCCGGCTCAGAGAGCCGATCGGCCACAAAGTCAACAATCGGATCAGGACGCGTTGCGGACAAACGAGCGGCGGCTGGGTCAGACGAAATCAGAGCTTCATTGGGCATAATCAAGACTATCGGTGCAACAAGGAAAAGTTCCAGAATGGATAACCCCCGGACCTAAAGATTCTTCATTCGGGTATAGTTTCTCCATGAAGACCACCCCACGAACCATCCTCGCCGTGCTCCTCCTCATCCTCATCGCCCTGCACGCAAGCGCCGCCGATCCTACACTCAAACAGATCACCGCCGAGCCAGACTGGATCGCCCGCTCCCCCCAATACCCCCGCTGGCTCGTCGACGGCTCCGCCATCAAGTTCTCCCAGCGCCGCCCGGGACTCGTCGGACGCGATTTCTCTGACGAATACCTCATCTTCCTCTCCAACCCTGACGCCGAACCCGCCAAAATCACACCAGAAAACCCCGGGCCTTTCTTCCCAGCCTCCGGCGACTGGAACCAAGACCACACCCGCCGCCTGCTCGCCCACGCTGGCGACCTCTTCCTCTACGACGCCAATGCGTCCACGACCATCCAACTCACCCAAACCACGACCCGAGAGTCCTCCGCCTTTTTCCTCGTTGATGGCACCTCTTCAACAAACCGCTACGCCTTCTCCCGTGACGGCTCATGGCTCATCCGCGCCCTCGATGCAAACTGGGAGTTCCAAGCCGCCGACATCCGCTTTGCCGATACTCCCAAAGACGAAAAAGAAGACCCCGACTTCAACATCCTCGAACAACAACAACGCGACCTCTTCGACATCATCAAACTCCATGACCAGCGCGACGACATGCGCTTCGAAGACACCAAGGCCTGGCGCGACACCGACCCAACCGCCGTCCCCGGCCCCTTCTACATGGGCAAAGACAAACGCTCGATGGGCACCTACCTCTCCCCATCGGCCGACTACATCCTCGTCGCTGCCGCCCCCAAAGCACGCCCATCCGACAAACGCGACATCATGCCCAACTATGTCACCGACGACGGCTACATCTCCACCCAATCCGTCCGCGCCAAAGTCGGCAATCAATCCCAAACCCCCGTCTCCATCGCCCTCCTCGATCTCAAAAACGAACGCATCATCAATCTCCCGATGGACGACCTCCCCACAATCAAAACCGATCCCCTCGCCTGGCTTAAAGAAACCAAAGCCGACGAAACTACAGAAGAAAACACAACCGAAGAACCCGCCGAAGAACCAGCGTCTGACACCGATGCACCATCAGAACTCGAATCCCCCCGCCCCGTCTCCCTCCTCGGCGTCCGCTGGTCAGATTCAGGCCGATACGCCGCCGTCATGCTCCGATCACACGACAACAAAGACCGCTGGATCGCCCTCATCGACACCGCCAATCTCAGCGAAGAGGACGAACCAGCCCTCATCCCCGCCCACCACCTCCACGACGACGCCTGGATCAACTGGGACTTCAACGAGTTCGGGTTCATCCCCAACTCAGACACCCTCTGGTACCTCTCCGAAGAATCCAACTTTTCTCACATCTACACCCGCACCCCCGACGCCACCGTCACCCAACACACCGCAGGCCCC
>Ga0316206_1000763_pt1 | contig 36749 bp, 27 predicted proteins | sample 6monthpyrite_MG_FD_204942 | JGI IMG/M metagenome (GOLD analysis project Ga0316206, IMG submission 204942) | Microbial mat bacterial communities from mineral coupon in-situ incubated in ocean water Damariscotta River, Maine, United States -... | ecosystem: Environmental > Aquatic > Marine >...
AGGGGTGGCAGATAGACCTGAATTTACACGGCCATGGAATTTATCCATCGAGGAAAGATATCTGTTTTTTGATGTCTGTCCCCTGTGGAAATGCCATCAAGAGGATTTCGGAGTTTTAGAGACATTATTCGCTTTTGGTGGTATTACAACAGGGGACAGGGCGAAAAAAGCGCGACCTGTCCCCGATGGAGAGGTGCCCTAGATATTCAAAGCCCGGTAAGGCTGGCTTATTTCGCTGTTAAGTGACTGGTTTTTATATAATTCCAGCGTTTCCACTAAGCTGGCCTGCCAGCTAATTTGCGGATCATAGCCCATTTGTTGACTGGCCTGATCATTACTGATCTCGGGCGATTTTAGCATATTGATCATGGCAGGTGTCAGCAATGGCTGGCCATTGATGTTATGGGTTTTACCCTGCAGCCAGAGAATCGGGCTGGCGAGAAATGAGGGCAGGGCGGAGGTTAATGGTGTTGTCTGAATCTGTTCTTTAATAAAGCCCATGACCTGGGCTTGGCTGGGGGTTTCAGGGCCAGCAATATTCAGGCTGCTGTAACTTGATTTAAATGGCCCGAGGGCGGCGCGGGCAAAAGCCTGGCCAATATCTCGCCCATCGACAAGGGGCAGGTGTCCCAATGATCCGCTCAGGTAGGGTAGAAATGCCTGATTGCTACGTGAAAGTAACAGGGGCAAAAGCCCCATATTAAGTCGCTTGCCTGCATAAAGCCCGAGGCGTAGATTAACAAACTGGCAACGTGGCTGGTCTAAATTACGCAGATAGTCTTCCACCGCAATATGGCAGTTAATCATCGGCCAGTTGCGCCGAGGTTTACCTTTGATCATGGCAGTATTACGTTTAGCCACAGCACTCACATAAATGCTACTGAGGTTAATAAAGCGACTAATGCGCCATTCATTGGCGTGGTTAATTAAATCAAGGGTGGGCTCCAGATAGGCTTTATTGCATTTATCCCCGGCGTTTTCAAAACTGCTCCAGCCCGCCGCATGGCAGATAATATCTATACCTGCCAGTACCCGGTCAAGGTAATCTGCATCGCGCAAATCACCCTGGCGAACTTCGCCTTTATATTGCGGGATGAGTTTTGCCGGGTTTCGACAGGCCGCCACGATTTGCAAATCCTGATGCTGAATATTCATCAGGGTTTCCAGTATGTGGCTGCCGACAAAGCCTGTCGCGCCGGTAATGAGGATTTTTGTGATGGATCTTTACCTGAATTAGATTAAGTTACCTTAGAGGTACTCTTAAGATACAACATGAAGCGGCAGGTTGGAAATGCCGTTATCAATTATGTGAAAGTTTGATGAGCGCTGAAATTGTGAAATGGTGGTGATTATATTTGATGGGCTTTCAGCAAGGATAATGCATAGTTAGTGCATGAGTCTGGATAGAAAAGCAAATGACTGTACACAGGATATTTTTGGAACAGGTGGTTATGCTATAATGATCATCTTGAAAAATTACCTGAAAAGCTGCTGTTATTATTTGTATCACTTATATCGTAATAAAATTATATGAGTAATACGCTGCCAGATCTGTATCCTGTTATTGCAAAAAGCCAGTAATCACGACCTGTATTCATATGAGTTTGAAATGATGCAGGTGCAAAGTGTTGTTTTTAGTGAGACACTGGGAATGGTTGCTGAGTTTATAACAGAGGTGCCCTAGCTGTTGAAGCTTTTGTTCAGGCATGAACGATCTGCAATGCCAGGACGCATTCGCAGAAATTGCTAATGACCCATTAATAAGGGTTTTAATTTTTAAAATTTTAAAACTTATTTTCCATGTTTTATCCTTTACTTTATCCTCCACATATTTGAGATTGCCGTGAAAAAAACATTTAAATTAACCCATGATAAAATTAAACCTGAACGTCAGGTTGAAGCCGTAAAACACGAAATTAAAAAATATATAAAACGTGAACGTAAAAGAGATCTGGATGAAGGCGTTGATTATTTAGATTTTGATTGCAAGTTCGGTGCAGACGAAGCAAATAGTGAAGTGATTCATTTGGCTGAAATTAATAAATTAATAGACCAGGCTGTGTCTGATGCAGTTGAGTCATTTTATATTGAAGTGATTGCAAAGCCGGGTTATAGAAAACCAAAACCCCAGGAATAAAACCCCAGGAATAAAACCCCAGGAATAAAACATTCAGGAATAAAACATTCAGGAATAAAATATTCAAGTTTAAGCAATAGCCAGTGTGAAATTAAACTGTGATCCCTGCTCAGGTTTGCTCTCTACCCAGATGGTCTGTTTATGTAATTCAATTATCTTTTTGACGATGCATAATCCCAGGCCTGCATGGCCATCTTTACGTTCAGGTGTGTGTGCCTGATGAAAGCGTTCAAACACCAGAGCCTGTTGGTCTAGTGGTATTCCCTGGCCAGTATCGATTACTTTAATGGTTAAGCTGCCATCTTCAGGTGCGGCTATATTTACCGTTATATGGCTATCTTTACGGCTGTAATATATCGCATTGTTTATTAAGTTGTCTAAAACACGTTCAATTAATCCAATATCGGCAAATACCTGAGGGTTTTGTGTTTCTGATTTTATAATGAGTTGTATGTCTTTTTCTTTCGATTTAAGTTCAAACTTGGCTATCACATCGTATATCAGTTCAAGCAATGGGAAGCTTTCCATTTCGGGTTGATGTTCCCGTGCATCGAGTTTGGCCAATTCAAATAAACCGTCAATTAATTTCTGTAAACTCTTCGCCTGTTTTTCGGTGGTGTTTAGATATTTCAATCTTTCTTCATCAGATAAGTTTTCATACTTAATCGTTAAGGTTTCAAGGTAACCCTGAATGGATGCAAGGGGAGTGCGTAAATCGTGGGATATATTGGCCACCATTTCACGGCGTAAATTGTCCTGTTGTTTAAGCGCAGACCATTGCTGTTGAATGTGTCGGGTCATACTTGAGATATGTTTTTCCAGTTCGCTGATTTCATCGGGTATCATTAATTCTGAAGTTTTAAATTCAGAGTTATGTTCGGCCGCAAAGTCACTGTCTACAAAATTGGCAACGCCGGACTGCAGTTTTTTTATGCGCAGGTTAATGCGATAAAAAAGATACAGTCCAATTAAAAGCCCCATTAACAGGCTGCCCGCTAATACCAGACCGCCTAAATATATAATCGTATTTTGCGACTGAGTGTTTATGGCATTAGTGAGTACCTCGCCCTGTAATACTACATATAGATAGCCTTTTGGGGCTTTTTTGTCAGGGATTGGGGTAACTGAAAATGATTTTTTTGTTTCATGTGATCGCGGGTCATCACCTAAAATATTTAACGCCTGGGGATGTCTTAAGCGTTGTTTTACAGGGTTTAAATCAATGGTGTTTCGCTTAACTTTTCCTGGCTCAGCGGAATAGGCGAGTATTTTTCCCTGTAGATCTAAATAATAAATTTCAATGCTGGGGTTGATGGTCATATACTGCATGAAAGTTTTTTTCATGGCGTTCTTATCTATTTTTCCATCGTGTACAATTTTTTTATCATTAACCAGATTCTGAGCCAGATCATGATTGATGAGTTGCTGACTGGACTGGTTTATCTGTTGTAGCATGTAGCTTGCAAAGATGGTGTACATCAGGCCAACCGCGAGAAGAATGATGCATAATCTGGCGGCGAGTTTGAAGTAGAGTGTATGGGTGAATGATGTTTTCATGTTGCCTGATTCATGTCCTGCATTATTTTCGGAGAGTGTTTATTTTATATATAAAATACTTTTTTAAACTTACGCGTCGGTCGCAATAAACTGATAACCCACACCCCAGATTGTTTTAATGAATTCAGGTGTGCGCGGATCAGTTTCCAGTTTGCCTCTTAAACGATTAATGTGTGAATTGACGGTATGCTCATAGCCCTCGTGACCATAGCCCCAAACTTTATCGAGTAATTGCATACGGTTAAAAACCTGTCCCGGGTGACGTGCAAAATACAATAGTAAATCAAATTCTTTTGCCGTTAACTCAAGTTGCTGTTGGTGCTTTAAGACTTCGCGGGTTTGGGTGTTAATGCTTAAGTTGGTAAACTGTATCTGCTCAGTGTCGGATGGTTTGTTTTGCATGGCATCATGGCGCCGAATTAAGGCTTTAACCCGGGCTACCATTTCCATCAGGCTGAAGGGCTTGGTTAAGTAATCATCGGCACCGGATTCCAGACCTAACACACGGTCCATTTCAGATGAGCGTGAGGTTAGCATTAATATGGGGGTATAAACTTTACTGGTATTGCGAATTTTTTTACAGATTTGCAAACCATCAAGACCGGGTAGCATGATGTCGAGAATAATTAAGTCATAAGCATCTTGTTTAATTTTGTTCCAGCCATCAATGCCGTCATAGAAAACATCAACCTGTATGCCGATATCACTCAGATGTAATTTAACTAAATCTGAAATATCTTTATTATCTTCAACAATAATGACTTTTTTATTTTTCATGGTTTTAAGCAGTATTAGCGCATTTTAATTACGTTAATACTGCAGTTCCTTAATGCTGTCGCCGAGTTTATTTTGCCGAATTTATTTTATAGTGCAGTGACTATAATGCGCAGTGTAGGATTGTCGAACTTGTCAGCAGCGCCGAGGGTTGATTCGTTAAAATTATCATCTGCGCTTACCACACCGCTGTGTAATGTGACGACAGAAGTAACATCATCCTGTTCCGGATTAAAGCCTTCGCCACCATCTGCCGGGCCGGGTAGAGTGCCTGGCAGCTCGCTATTAAACTCCGTACCTGCGTCATAGGTATAAGTATGATAGACACGGGTCTGACCCTTGGTTAGGCTGCCAAGTTCAATAGAATTTACACCGCTGAAGCCATCGTTGGTGTTAATCAGCATGCCGGCAATAGAAAGATACAGTTGAGTTGCATCGGCTGTTTGCAGGGTAAACTCAATATCCATTCCCGGAAGCACCGCATCAGCCGCTATAAACTGTGGATTAGCAGGCTGTAGCGCCAGTAAATCTGAGCCATTACCGCCTTCGGCCATTTTTTCCAGGGCAAGGCTTGCGGTTTCGCCAATGCTCCAGAATTTGAAGCTTTTATCGTGCAGCATTGCCACCGGTGGTGATAAAGGCTGCGCATGGGTCATGTTGATTATCTGTACGCTAAAACCATAGGTTTCACTCGCGGGTGAATCATTGTTATCAGAGCAAGCGGGTATTGATAAAATCATTACACCGCAGATCGCTATTTTCTGGATAATATTCTGCATCTAAATATCTCCTATTTAACTTCAATCACTAAGCGTGCCACCGGGTTTAACCAGCGGTGAATACGGCTGTCCATATCACTGGAACCCCCCATCACATCTGTGTCACCAATTACGCCACGGTGAATGTGAACCGTCGTATTGTTTTCCGTATTGGTGACACCGGTGGCATTTGCACCCTGTTTTTTCAGTGGATCAGCAGGGAAGCCCGCAGCACCGGGCTCGCCGCCAGCCATGCCGGCAAACACTTCATCATTGGCTTCGGTGCCCGCATCAAAGGCATTCAGGTAATAGGTGTATGTACCCGGCGTTGCTGGAATGGCTAAGGCATCGAGGCCGACAAAACCATCATTAGAAGGAAGTACCATCGCGGTCATTGAAAGGCGGGTGTTGAGTGCCTGAGTGGTTAAATCAAAAGTGACTGTTTGGCCTGGAGCCGTTTCTCCGCCTGGTGGGGGGCTGGAAATCACATCTGCATTTAAGGCCGTTAAATCATCAACTAGTGCGCTGATACTACCGCCCTCAGCCATAGCCTGCAGGTTTTCGCTCGCGTTCGTTGCAATTTGAAAAAGATGTTGATCCGCAGAATGCGCACCGAATAAAAGCGGCGTAAAGTGACTACCATGAGTCAAATTGGTAAAGTTTATGGTTAGATCCTGTGCAGATGCGCTGGCGATGGATACAGCTGAAATCGCCAGTGCGATTAATGTTTTTTTCATGCTCTGATATTCCTGATTTTAAAATTTGATGGTTACAGTGGGCTAAGTGTGTACTGCAGATATCAATCTAAAATCACAGAGATGTCACGAAAGATTAACATCTGGGAATGTGAAGCAGGCGCTAATTTTATCGCAGATATTTCATCAATCACGTATACTGTCGATAAAATAAAAAGCGAATAAAAAATATGGTCGTTAAATTAAGATTAAAACAATTATTTCTGTACGCAACACTAATTTCTATAGCTGTTTTTGCAGCGCCGGCGGCTTATGCCGGAACTTATATCGTACTGGCTCCCGCACAGATAAAAATCAAAACCGACCCGGGCTCAACAAAGCCATCAGTGATTGATTTTCGCATAGGCTATGAGATTGATGAACATAAGTTTGAGCTGGCGGTTATGTCGAGTATGAATGATGATAGTCTTAACGAGCTGGTGACAGACATTCCCTCAGTAAGGTCCGTATTTTATCGTTATAACCCAGATCCGCGTAGTTCAGTAAAACTTGAATTTATTCTCGGATATAGTCAGGTTGAAATAGAATCCACCTACATCAATGTGCCCACGAGTAGTGAGACTTTTGAAGGTGTTAGTTATGGTATAGGCCTCGAAGAGGCCTTGCAAAGTATTCCACAGCTTAAGTTTAAAGTTGATTTAATCCAGATGTATAAGGGTGATGATCTCGATTTAAGACTTTTATCAGTAGGGTTCCGTTATGAATTTTAAATCAGCTTATCGTTTTCTGGTATGCGCTTTTATGCTTTTACTTACAGCCTGTGGCGATGCGGAAAAAGAAGCCCCGCTGGTAGACCTATTTGCGGCGGCCAGCCTGGATATTATAGCCATTGATTTTCCGGCAGAGGCCAATGAAGCCATTATATCTGTCGATGCCTTTTTTGATTATACCATCGAAGGTTTAAGCTCAAATGGAGTGGATAGTGTACCGGTCACCAGTAATGTTACCTGGTCATTATCTGATGGAGCGGTTAGTAGCATTGATGAAAATGGTCGTTTAAGTGCCGGTTCGGTTGCAGAGCAAATTACCATCACTGCGACGGTCGGGCATTTAATCGATACATTCGATGTTAGAATTTCGGCAGCAAAATTTGATCAGGTGGTTATGCTAAATAGCACAGCCCTGACAATTAATATGTGTACGGCGCAGCAAATTATACCCATTGGTAATTACATTAATGATGATGGTTCACCGGATGAGCGGCGCCCGGTTGATAGCCGTATTATTAACACCATCAAATGGCTTATTAGAAATGCAGAAGATGATACGTCATCGCAACGGGCATTTATTAAGACTGAAAATAATATTGCAAATTTACAGGCACTGCAAACCGGTGATGTCATTATTCAGGCGCATGCACCTTCGGATAGCCAGGATGGCATGCTAGTTACATCGGTAGATTTTAATCAGACGCTGGATAATAATTTAAATAGCATAAAAATATGCCGCAGTACGGATACTAATTTAGACACCTGCACACTTACCAACAAAGATGTTGTAGAAAATAATGTTGTATCGCTAATGGCGGTGGGTAACTATCAACAAACCGATGGTAGCACTAGCAGCCAGAATATCAGTGCCTACAGTAAATGGGGTACCAGTAATATAGCTAGTGCAACAATTGCATTTTCAGCAGATTTGCAGCAGTTAAATGTCACCGGTAAATTAAATGATACAACGACGGATGTTTCAGTTGCCTGTGGTAATGTCGAACAAAACATTGCGGATGCAGATATCGAAATAGGTGTGGTGCTTGATGTTCCGGTTACCTGCGCTAATGGTAATTTAAACTGTTTGCAAAAATCAGAAACCATGAGTGTTATAAGTGAAGTGCTCACCGCCATAACGGTAACGGCAAATGGTCTCGCACTGGAAGATAGTATTGCACGGGTATTCACTACTCGACCTGCTAGTATTAAATTAGAAGTTACCGCAGATTTTTCAAATAGTCCTAGCCGTGATGTAACAGAGGGGGCTACTTACACGAATCGAAGTGCTGAGGTTATCACTAAAAAAACAGATACCGTCGGTGAGTATACAGTGCAGTCTACGGGTAATAATGTAGAAGTATTTGTAGAATTTCAGAATCAGAATTTTACGGTTAAAATTACGCTTCCTAACTAATATATAAAATCTAACAACTGCTGTCCCGTTAAAAACAGGTGAGGCGAAGACGTTAATCTTTATGAATTTATGTTGGTTATTTGATGAGTTTAGCTGTTCAATATCTTGTTTTGTAACCACTTCGTTGTGTCTTGTACAGACATGGGTTTAGCAAGATAATAACCCTGCCCCTGGCCACACTGTAATGTATTTAAATATTGAAGTTGTTCTTCTGTTTCAATGCCTTCTCCAACAACGTTCATATTTAGCCCGTGTGCCATTGTTATAATGGTTGAAGTTATTTTTACATCATCCTTGTCCTGTGGAATACCGGTAATAAAAGATCGGTCAATTTTTAATGTGTCGATTGGTAGTTGTTTAAGGTAGTTGAGACTGGAATAACCAGTGCCAAAATCATCGATAGATAATTTCACACCTTCTTTAGTCAGTTTGTCTAAGGTGTTTTTTACATCGTCTGTTATATTCAGAAACATTCTTTCTGTTATTTCCAGTTCAAGTTGCCGGGCATTCATACCGGTTTCATTTAAAATGTTGATTACACTGGCGTAAAGTTTGTCACGATCAAACTGCTGGGCAGCAACATTAATTGCCAGATTAAGTTTGCCCAGTTTAAGTGATTCCCATTCCCCAATTTGTTTGCAGGCCTGCTTCAGTACCCAGTCGCCAATCGCAACAATCATACCAGTTTCTTCAGCAAGAGGAATAAAATCATCCGGCATAATTAAGCCATGTTCCGGATCCTGCCAGCGAATTAATGCTTCAACACCAACCGGTTGCTGGGTTTCTAAATTAAAAATGGGCTGGTAGTAGAGTTGAAATTCATTACGTTCAAGTGCGCGGCGCAAACGGCTTTCAAGGCTGAGTCGCTTCTGAACCTGCTTAGTCAGTTCTTCATTATAAAACTGATAGTTATTGCCGCCTAAATCTTTTGCATGATACATAGCAGCATCTGCATATTTTAATAAATTGTCACCGTTATCATCATCATTTGGGTAAAGTGCAATGCCGATACATATGGATGAAAAAACTTCAGTTGATTCAATTTCAATGGGGGTATCAAGGCATTTTAACATGCGTTTGGCAACCATGTTTATATAACTAATATCGGTAATATCCTGCAGGATAGTCACAAACTCATCACCACCAAAACGACTGATTGAATCTTCATCCCGCAAACAGGCTTTTAAACGACTGGCTACATGTACAATCAGCTGATCACCCGCATCATGTCCAAGACTGTCGTTTACTGTTTTAAATCGGTCGATATCAATAAACAGAACAGCAATAATGTTTTTATTACGTCGTGCGCGACCCAGTGCAAATTTAAGGTGTTCAAGCAATGAAATACGATTAGGTAATTTTGTTAAAGAATCGTAATAAGCCAGTTCATCAAGTCTGCGTTCAGCCTCGCGTCTTTCATCAACTTCAGACTGTAACTCATGTGTTCGAATGGCTACCTGCCTACGTAGTAATAAAGTTAACCCGAGCATGATAATAATAACTGTAAATAGCCCACTGACCAGCCAGATTAACCAGCGATATGATTGAGATTGCTCGTCCTGGTTCATCCAACGACGAATGGAGGTAAAATAAATGGAGTTTTTATCGGCTTTGTATTTATTAAGTTGCTGATCAATTTCATTAATTAAATTTTGGTTAACGGGTTTAAGTGCAGAGTAATGAATAGTAATGGGATTGAAAATTATGCTGGTTTCAATTAGATTGTATTCGTTTGCATTAAGGGCGCCAAATAATCGATTAACAATTCCCGCGTCAACCTTTTGTCCCTGAATTGCTTTCATAACATCACTGAATTTTTCAAACTCTAAAATTTCAATATTTAATTCAAATTTTTCAGCCAGTTTACGGAAGGCTTTATTGTGAATGTTGTTTTTCACTGCACCAATGCGTTTATTGTCAAGATCAAGAAGTGAGGCGATATCTGAATCAGTACGAGAGTAAATCAGCCCCCAGTTACTGATAATGGCATTGCGTGTGAATATATATTTATCATCACGTTTTTTTGAATAGGCCATCATAGAGATAATGTCTATTTTATCGACTTCAAAGTTTGCAAGCTGATCTGTATACGAGCCAGGTACAAATTGTAATTTCCAGTTATTTTTATCTGCGATTTTCTGTAGTATATCGATAGAAACGCCGCGCCACTTTCCAGTTTTATCTTTGAATGCAATGGGAGGATTAGGTAATACACCAACTCGGATAAGTTTGTCTGTACTATTATTGTCTGCGACAGTTGATGTTGTACTGAGGCCTGTTAGTAATACCAATATTAATATTGATATTTTTTGTGAGTTAAATATATTAATAAATGACCATGGCGTACCGGTCATAAAGAGTCGTGAATGTAATGTAAAATAGAACCTGCTAAAAATCATAGGGACTCTTTGTTAAACTCATAAATTCAAATATAGTGTAATGGCATTGCTTTGCACTAAAAAATTAGATTTGAATTCCCTGTCTTTTGCGGATCTATTTTTTTAGGTTATACCTAATTGTGTAACCTGATTAATAAATGAGGTTATATTGAATGATTTTATTATTCGAAAAGGAATATCATCTGAACCTCGGCAACCTCTAGCGTATCATTGTTTTTAAGGGGGTGTGCTTTAGAGCCTATTTCTTCATTGTTAACATGCGGGCGTTCACCATTGTCTCCACCATCAATATGAATTAAAAAATAACCGGTAGGGCGGCGGGTGATTGCAGCCACCTGCACTCCGGGTTTGCCCAATGTGGTGAGTACTTTTGTTAAGGTGAGTTCTTTGCCGTTATTAGCACCACTGACGATGCGTATTTTAGCGATTTTCTGGCTGGTTTTTCCAGAGTCAGAGGAGGCGATTTCTGCAACAATTTTTCCAACGGACTTGTCAATCGCTTTATTGCCTTCAGTTTCCTGCATACCGATAGCAGCGGTGTTGATGATCATGGTTTTTTCAAAATTATCTTCTGCGCCAGCACTGATGGTTATAAATTTAATTTCATGTTGGCCAACTTTGATGACATCACCATTTTCCAGTACATTTTTTTTAATTAATGAGCCGTTTAAGTAGGTGCCATTCGTGCTGTTTAAATCTTCAATAAATGAATTATTGAGAATGGTGACAATCTGGGCATGGTGTCCACTTATCGCCAGGCTGTCGAGATGGATGTCATTATCACTTTTTCGGCCAATGGTCATAGTGTCTTTAGCAAGTTGAAGTTCGCTTTCAACTTCACCGTTTAAACTTATTTGGATAGTTGGCATTTTGTACCTTACTTGTTAATTTTTATAATCAGGAAAATATATCTAAAAATTTAGTGTACCAGTTTGAATTTGCCGGAAACTCTTTTAATACTCTTGCCAGCATGACAGATACATTATCTTTGCCGCCGTGATCTTTAGCCTGTTTAATGAGTTCTTTTGTGATTTTGTTCGGGTTGTCGCGATAATTTAAGTGGATATCTTCAATTAAACTGTCATCAATCATATCGGTTAAACCATCAGAACAGAGCATGTAGGTATCATCTACCAGAGCAATGTCTTCCAGTAAGTCAACATCGACCGTAGCATTAACGCCTACTGCACGGGTGACCAGATTTTTGTTTAATGATTCATTGGCTTCTTTTTTAGTATAAAAGCCACGATCTACCAGTTCCTGTAGTAGGGTGTGGTCACGGGTCATTTGTTCTAATATCCGGTCGCGCATCCGGTAGAGGCGTGAGTCACCCACATGGGCAACAGTAATGCGGTTGTCATAGAGTAATAAAACGACAATGGTTGTACCCATGCCTTCATATTTTGAGTTTTTTTGCGCAGCGTCAAAAATTTTTGAATTTGCATCTTTAATGGCTTTTTCGATGAGCATGCTTTCTATGCTGTAGCCGGTGCTCTCATCTATTTTGCCGGTGGTAATCAGTGGCAGGGCTTTATTTAAGTCCTGTAAAATTGAATCAACCGCAATCGCACTGGCGACTTCGCCACCCTTGTGTCCGCCTATGCCATCTGCAAGTACCAGTAACCCCAGCTCATTTGTGTGGCCGATACTGTCTTCATTGTGGTCACGTACAAGACCTTCGTCGGTAATACCGGTGATGATGATTTTTTCTGAAATACTCATAACCGTTTTACTTAGCCGTCTTTTGTTTCTGGGCAATAATCTGTATGCACTTGCGCAGGTCATTGGACATTTGAGTACCGCTTTGATAACGCTTTTCGGGTTCTTTTGCGAGTGCTCGATTAATGATTACCGAAACACAGCGGGGCAGTTCAGGGCGAATACTTTCGGGTTTAGGGTGGGCTTCATTGGCAATTTTATACATTAATGTTGCCATTGATTCACCCTGAAACGGCAGACGCCCCGTCATAAACTGAAACATCATCACACCCAGTGAAAACAGGTCCGACTTACCGTCAACTTTTTTGCCTGCCAGTTGTTCCGGTGACATATAGGAAGGTGTGCCAAGCACCATGCCTGTTTTGGTTTTGCTGGAGTCGGTGATGCGGGCAATGCCGAAGTCAGTGATTTTCAACGTGTCTGTTTTTAATTCATACATGATATTCGCGGGTTTAATATCCCGGTGAACCACATTCGCTTTGTGGGCATAATCCAGTGCGTCTGCGCAGCGACGAATAATATCCAGCACCTTCGGTATTGGTAGCAATTTATCCGCTTTACCATAGGAGACCATATCGCCGCCCTTTAAAAACTCCATCGCGATGTAGGCCAGGTCGTGTTCTTCACCCGCATCAAAAATGGTGACAATATTAGGGTGGCTAAGGCGGCCCGCGGTTTCGGCTTCGCGGAAGAAGCGATCTTTTACTTCCTGTAATTCATCCTCTTCGAATTCCAGTGACAGGGCCATGGTTTTTATTGCCACAATACGGGCAATTTTCGGGTCTTTACCTAAATACACCGCGCCCATGGCTCCTTTACCCAGTTCTTTTTCAACTTCGTAACGGCCCAGCATGGGTTTTTCAACGTCAGCGTTATTAAGCAGTAAGGAACTGCCGGGTGCATTGCTGCTGCCGAGAATAACGGTTTCTTCCATGGCGGTTGCGCGGGTCATGCGCTGTTTAATATCGCGGAACTTGGCATCAATGTCTTTCATTACCTGATACACAGACGCGGCTTTATTAAACTGCCGCTTGCGCTCAAAATCCAGCGCCAGGTTGTACAGTAACTCAAGGGCTTCCTGGGATTTTGGTAGACGACGGAATTTATCAAACGCCGCATCAAGTTGTCCCTGGCCCTGTAAAGAGAGACCCAGCATACGGTTGGTCTCAGCAGATTCTGCATCCAGTGCCAGCTTGCCTTTTTCGGCTGACAAAAAACGTTTGGTGGTGAGCAACAGGTGCCCGGCAATAAGTAACAGAGAGGGGCTCACGAGTTGTAGCCACAGGCCTTTTTCTGTCATTAAAATGTAATGGGTCGCGAATAACGCGAAAAATAGCAAAACAGTAATAGTGGCAGCAATGCCTGCATTTAAACGAGGTAGTAACACAATAATATACAGAGCGATGGCAAGTGTAGTGCCTGCAATAGCAGCCAGGCCCCAGCCCGGTTCGATAAAAAAGTCTTCATTGAGTATGCTGGAAACTGAATGGGCGATGGTGAGTACCGGTGCCATATTTGCGTCAATTGGGGTCACCATGGTATCCCCCACGCCCACCGCGGTTGCGCCGATAAGAACAATTTTGCCTTTATATTTAGACGCGGGAATTTTGCCCTGTAAAACATCATAAAATGAATCCACGCCAAATGCGTTGGCGCCGCCAATACCACTGTAAAAGAAGGTGTTCATTAACAGGTTCTGGCTGGTTTTAATGGACAGGCTACCCAGTTCGACGCTATCCCCCAGGTGAATGGTGACGTCTTCTGGCTTTAAATTCAGGCTGCGCATGGCCAGCTGTAGTGCCAGTGACGGGTACATCTGATCATAGTATTCCACTACCAGCGGCTCCGAGCGAATGCTGCCATCGGTATCCGGGGCGGCAGATAATGCACCGATGCTATCGGCCTTCGAGCCCAGTAATTCAATGGGATAAAAAACGTTGGCGACGGGCAGTGGGAATTCATTTTCCGGATTGGTTACCGGGTTGTTTTTAATTTTACTGAGTTTGTTGCGGGTAACATACGTGGGCAGGGCCGTATCCGGATTGCCTCGTGCCTGGCCAATGCCCATGTGCATGGCGAGTACGACGTTTTTGGCTTCAGATAAGCTGTCCGCCAGTTTCTGGTCTGTATTCAAATCAATTTCGGCGGCCATCAGTTTTTCGCCCAGCAACTGAATATCCGCATTAAGTCGGGAGTTGGCATCGGTGGTGATTTGCGGAAGTTTGCTATCGTTGTAGAACTTCAGTAAGTCCTGAATGTAACGCATGCCAGGATCGATCTGGGGTTCTATAAAAAACGTTGTCTGGCCTATAATCCTGGCACCACCGCGTTTGAGAATGCGGTGCATTTCAGCATGAATATCCCTGGGCCAGGGCCAGCGGCCTATATTCGCAATACTGGTATCATCAATCGCAATAACTGCAACTTTATCACTGGGGATGCCTTCGGATGAGCGTACGCCAAAATCATAAGCGTGGTGTTCCAGACTGTCGAACAGGCCCATTTTGGCGAGTGAAATTACTATGATGCAAATGGCAAGACCAGCAAACCAGTCTTTTTTCCAGAACGGCTGTTTCATTCTGTCCCTCGGCTAAATTTTGGTAATCTGAAATCAGCCATTATTTTTCTTCAATTTTTCCGGTTACTATTATTTTTATTTTTATTTTTATTTGGGATGCTCTGATCAAGTCTAATGCTAAGCGTACTTAAATCAGAGCATCCTTAGCTAATCTTCTGTTTGAGAACACGCCCCATCAGTAAGAATAGATCATAAACGCAAGTCTTGTCCATCGCTAGTGAAAATTACGACTTTTTTAGTAAAATCACCGTGTTGGGGTTTAACCTTCATTAATCAGGTGAACATGAGGCGGTATATTATGAAATGGTAACTTTGGATGCCCTGAAGGAATAATCAGGGTCAGAGTCAATGCCAGTAAGTTAAGCGCTAAGTCATTGAATAAAGTAATTTTTATTTGTATTTCTCCCCTCTTTGAAAAAGAGGGAATACCTATATTTTTATTGCTACCCGCTGGGTAGTACTAAATATTAATTATACGGGGGAGATTTAGAACACATCAGGTTTTTACTCTATATTAATAGTGTTAAAAATCTGGACGTTTTTAAATCCCCCTCAGTCACAAGATTAATTTTATTTATAATCGGCAATCATTATACCCATATCTATACTGCCGTTTTTCTAAGGGGGAGGCATAACAAAAAATGGGACTATTTATTATCCATATCAATGACTTAACGCTTAACTTACTGGCATTGGGGTCAGAGCATTCCTGGCTCGAATATACGCTAGCAGTAACCCTGATTCCTTAGGTTTTTTACGGCTTAATCATCATTAGCCGGTGGAGTCTGTTTGCATTGCCTTTACCAGATTCCCTTATCTATAAGAAATCCGGTATTAGTGGGCAGCATGCTTTTTCTGCGTGGTTTATCGAAAATATTCCATAAGTTTTTTTTCAGGCGACTTTCAGGTCATTCATTCTCTTAATAAGCGATTGTGAGTTAATTCACATAATTTAACAGACGGGTTGTTTGTGGTTGTATTTTATAGAAATGGGAATATAATCCCAATTACACAGTTGGAACATTAAACCATCGACATTCAGGCGCACGATTAATTTAGCCTGAAAGTGGGTGAAATCAAAAATATCAATCACTGAGGAGTGAATGACGATGAACAATCAATTTATATTTCGTAAAAGCCTGTTAGCAGCCAGTATTGCTGTATTAACCGCCTGTGGCGGCAGTGGTAGCAGTGAGCCTACTGCAGCCGACTCTACAACCTCGGGTGTTATTACCGGTTTTGGCAGTATTTATATTAATGGCGTTGAGTATGAAACAGATACCGCCAGCATTAACATTGATGGCGCTTTACTGCCTGAGTCTGAGCTGGGTGTAGGTGATGTATGTGTGATTGAAGGTAGTGTGAACGCTGACGGTACTACGGGTACAGCGGTGACGGTCGCGTGTGCCGATGAGCTGGAAGGTTATGTGACGGACGTTTCTGGTCTGGATGCAAATGGTGTTGGTAGCATTGTTGTAATGGGTCAGACGGTGAGTGTTAATCTTGACACGGTATTTGAAGGCGATGACACAAATGTGCTTACCATTAATGACCTTAGCGTTGATGATGTAGTTGAAGTGAATGGTTTCTCGGATGGTAATGGTAACGTACTGGCTACACGAGTTGAAACAAAAGCAGCGGATGACGATGTAGAGGTTAAGGGGCTGGTGAGTAATCTCGATACGGAAGCCATGACCTTTACTATCGGTGACTTGATAATCGATTACAGCACGGCTGGTGAGGTTCCTGCAATACTGGAAAATGGTTTGTTTGTTGAAGCAGAAAGTGATGTGCCTTTAGAGGGTGATGCTGAAACAGGTTTCACTATGATTGCCAGCGAAGTTGAAATTGAAGAAGATGGCGACATGGATATCGACGGTGATGAGGGTGACGAAATTGAGATGCAGGGCTTAGTGACTGAAGTGACTGACACAACGTTCCTGTTTAATGGTCAGTTAGTAGAAATCGCTTCTCTGGAGCTGGATGATGATTTTGACATCACGTCTCTGGTAGATGGCATGATGATTACCGTTGAAGGCTATATTGATGCAAATGGTGATTTTGTTGTTGAAGAAATCGAAGAAGAGAAAGAAACCGAAGATGAAGTTGAAGGCACTGTAACCGCGGTAACAGAAACCACCGTAACGGTTAATGAAATGACTTTCACGGTTAACAATGATACCCGTATGATGGATGATATGGGCGAAATGCCATTACAGTATTTCAGTCTGGCGGATGTTGTTGAAGGCGATTATGTTGAAATTGAGTTCTATGTTGATGAGACTACGGGTGATAACATTGCCACTGAGCTGGAACGTGAAGATCCGGAAGTTGAAGATCAGGTAGCAACACGGAAACTTCCTGAAGCTATTGTTACGGTTCAGTAGGTAACAGGCACAGAAGTCGATAAGTGCAAGCCACCCATAGCTAAATGTATGGGTGGCTTTTTTATTTTTTATACTGTTTTTAACTTAATTACATGATGAGTTTGATTATGTGTGACCTGTTAAGCTTGATAACTGACACCATGGGAATATAATCCCAACATGGGTGATGGTTTACTAACAATTCTCGGAAAAGCCGCGGGTAAAATCCTCCGGCCCCTGGTACGGGTTATGCTGCGTAATGGTGTGGCCTGTGGCAGTTTTGAGGCGATGGTACGCAAGGCCTATGTGGATGAGGCATTTGTTCTGGCGGGGCAGGAGGGTAAGGCAACGATCTCTGCGGTGTCTGCTAAAACCGGCTTATCCCGAAAAGAAGTTAAGCGGTTATCAGAAATTGAACTGGATACTGCAAATGATACGGCACAGAAGTATAATCGCGCCATTCGAGTGATTAGCGGCTGGATGAATGATGCGCGTTTCATCTCGGTTGATGGTGTTCCCCGGGTACTGGATATGGAAGGTAGTGACACTGCGTTTTCGGCCCTGGTAAAAGATTACAGCGGTGATATCCCCACCCGCGCCATGTTTGATCTGCTGGAAAAAAGTGGCTGCGTCGAAAAGCATAATGGCAAGGTACATCTGGTGAGTCATGCCTATGTGCCAGGTAATGACCCGCAGGATATCATTAATATTCTGGGTGCTGATAGTCATGAACTGATGGAAACCATTATTTACAATATGAGTTGTGCACCGCAACAACGCAGATTTCAGCGTAAGGTATCCACCCATAAACTGGCTACTGAACATGTGGCCGAGTACCAGAAATATGCCAGTCGACGCTCACAGGCGTTGCTGGAAGAACTTGATAGTTGGTTAAGTGAACATGAAGCCAATGAGAATAATACCAGTGAGAATGATAGCAGTGAGAATGCCAGCCAGTATGTAAGCCTGGGTATTTATTATTATTTAAAAAAATCGATTGAAAACGATTCTGTTGAATAAATTAAATTCAATAGAACAGCGGCACTAGATTAATTTAACGGGTCGGATGATTCCGCCAGTTGAAACGAATACGAAGTTGGAGTAACAGTTGTGAAAACCCTGATTAAAAAATCCCATTTAGCGATAGCCGCGCTTAGCGCGCTGGCTATAACAGCCTGTGGTGTAGGCGGTGGCCTTGCCGGTATTGGCGGCAGTGGTTATATCTCGACCGGTACCATAACCAGTTTTGGTAGTGTGTTTGTTAACGGTGTTAAATTTGAAACAAAATCAAGTACATTTGAAATTGAAGATGCCAGTGGCACCCAGGCGGATTTACGCATTGGAATGGTAGTAGAAGTGACCGGCAGTATTAATGGGGATGGCATTACCGGTAATGCCACTCACATTAAGTATGGTGATGATCTGCAGGGCCCGGTGACTAATTTAATGGTCGGGGCAAACACCAGTCGCTTCGAAATTTTTGGAACTGAGGTAGTCGTTTCAGAAGCAAGCACCACCTTTGAAAACACAACTTTCGCAACAATTGCACAAGGTAATGTGCTGGAGGTTAGCGGATTTTATGATCAGAATAATGTGTTGCAGGCGAGCTACATCGCGTTTAAATCCGAAAGCGCAAATGAGGATTCGATAGTTGAAATTAAAGGTCGGATTCGCAACTTAAATGGCAATAACTTTGTGATACAGGGTGTCACTGTCAATGCAGCCGACGCAATTTTAGAAGACCTTCCCGATGGCTTACAGAATAATTTATTTGTTGAAGTAAAGGGTAAATTAAATAACAACATTATTAATGCAACTGAAATAGAAAGTGAAGACAGTTTCAGTGAAGAGACGGGCGTAGAACTGGAAGGTATCGTGACACGTTATAACGATAACGATAACACTGATTTCGATGTTAACAATCAGACGGTTGATGCAACGAATGCGATTTTCTCACCTGCAAATTTAATTTTAAAGGCCGGTGATAAAGTTGAAATTAAAGGTCAGCTGAGTAACGGTGTGTTTATCGCCAGTGAAGTTGAAACCCGCCAGGGCAGTGCCGGGGTTAGTGCAAAAGTGAGTGTGGTAAATACCGACACGAATAGTTTTACCGTTGAAGTTTTACCTGACGTTTTACCTGGCCAGTTGATTACGGTACAACTCACCACGGCAACCCGCATGAAAGATGATATGGATAGCGAAGATGAAAATTTACTACTCACGGAATTAAATCCAGATGATTTTGTTAGTGTGCAGGGTTTTGAAAGTGCCCTTGATACAACCGGCGATACAATTACCGCAACGGAAGTTAAACGTGAGTCAGAAGTAAAGGCGACGGAATTAGAGGGTGTCGTGACGGAGGCATCTGCGAGTGGTTTTACTGTGCTGGGCGTGACCTATCCGGTAGACATCAGTACCTCCTATGATGAAGTTGCAGATTATGCTGCTTTTGTGTTACTAGTGACAGAGAATGAAACTGTAATAAGTATCAGTGATGAAACCCCTGATGATGGCTTTGCGGATTCTGTTGAGATTGATGATTAGGATTTAAATTAAATTTAAATTTTTTTAGTTCATGGTTTTTAGTTCATAGTTTTTAGTTCATGGATTGAAATATTTCAGAATTATTTAAACAGGTGCAGGGTGAATCAGGTGCAGCGTTCACCTGCTAATATTTTATAATAAGGCCTGTAGTTTGAGCGTTTCTATTTTCGACTATCCGCAAAAATCCATAAAACCCCAATACCCATAGAAATAAAATTTGTGTCTTCCATCAGCGGGCTATCTTCAATCGCCGTACCGCTAAGATTTTGATAACGCAAAAAAACAAAGTAGATAAAATCATTTTGTCGCCAGTTACCAGCAAAATCTATAAAGGCACCGCCATAACCTGCTTCTGACTGATACTCGTTGCGTTGGGCTGTGGCAAACTCTGTGGCTACATCGTAATAATAAGCATGAAAATCTTCAGAGGCGTAACTTAAACCGCCACGCACCTGGTAGGCCCAGCCAGATTTAAACGGACGCAGTGTTTCATAGCTCAAGCGTGGCTCAAAAACCCAGCCAGCACTTTCTGCGAAGCTTAAGTCGGTTGCAATGGCGGCGCGCAGGGGGAGTTCTAATCTAAACTCGTGGGGCTTTTTACGGCCACCGGAAAAGATAATTTCGAATGAAGGGCCTACTTGTAATACAGTATCCAAATCGGGCATGCCGCTTCTGGCGCTACTTTCTGAGCTATCGACCGGTACTCCAATGGCACCGCTGATATTTAAACGGTAGTCCGGTGATTCAAATAAAAAACCCCGAATCCCATCATCAACCTCAAAATTATCCGACTGTATTCGAAAATATGGGAAGGGAATAATAAAGGTATCGTCTTCACTGGCACCGGGGTAAAGCGGGGTGTTAAAGGCGGTGACACCGGCACCCAGTTCCCAGAAGGTTTCACCCGCAATGATGTTATTAGAGAATAAAAGTGCAAGAATAATAAAATGGTTTTTCATAGTTAGGATGTGTTTTTTAAAGTAATGTAACTATACACTAAGCTGGGATTTAATAAATTTTTGAATTAAAAATTCCAGCGGTAGCCAAGGGTGAAAAACAGATTATTACTGACTAGCGATGCGCTGTCAGTAGTATCATCAATTGTGTCATAACCTATTTCAAAATCAAAGCGAACCTTGTTCTGATAAGTATAATCGGTCCGAATAAGTGCGCGCACTTTTGTTTGTGAGCGGCCGCCGGTTGAGTTGCGAATGTCAAATTGCAGACGGGGATTAATGCGCCAGTCTCGGGTGATGGGTAGCCTGGAGTTTGCAATTAAAGAAATAGTATTAGACGGGGTAGTGCTGCTGTAACGCAATCCTAAAACCCCTGTGTCACGATCAACTAGCAGATTGTTTCCAACAAGTTGTGTGCTGATAAAGTAATCAGGTCCAATTTCTTCTGTCGCCGGGACTCCACCTGATGCCGTAGTGCTATCTACTCGCGACAGGGTGATATCGGCGGTCGCCTGATAGTTTAAATTTAAACGTTGTGAGCCGCCTGTGGTGATCGTCAGACTGTTTGCGGTTCGCTCTTTCGCCAGTTGATAAATTTGTTCAATGTTTAAACTGGGATTTTGTATTAATAATTCTTCCAGGCTGGTTTCCTGTTGACCAATTAATGCATTGCTGGTTGATAGCACGGGGGTTTTACGCATAAAAGCATTAACAAAAATATTACGTCCTTGCTCAAAACTCATATTGCCATTAAATTGTAAAAGATTTATTTCATTGTAGAGCAGATCATAGTCGACCATTCCAAAGAATGAGTGCCTGCTATTATTATAATAAACTTCCGTGCCGAGACTGGTTCTGTCATCGAAACTATTACTTTTCTGATCGAAGTAGAACAGATTCATATTCCAGTTTTTAAAAAATGTACCGGTTTCAAATGTCAGGCCGTAAAACTTTTTATTTTCATTGATCGATTTTTTATTTTCAATCTCTACCGGAAAACCGGCTAAAATATTTAAGCGCATATCGGGGGTGAATTGATAGCCAAGGGATATTCCATCAAAACGATTAAGCAAGCCGCCGATGCGTAATGCCTGACGGCCAATTCTGCCGGAGGTGCCGGTTTTTCGATAACTTAATTCATAGTAGGTTTCAATAAAGCGGAGCTCACCCTTGTCTTCATCGTTAATGAAATCAAAAACATGATCGCTGGTAAACTGGTAACGGTGATCGAAATTATTGGTTCTGTGGGCGGTTCTTACATCAACAAAAGTAATGAGTTGTGAGAGGGTTTTAATGGGATCTGCACCGTCTGTTTTGGCCGTATTACTGCGATAAAACTGTGACAGGCTACCAAAAGTAGTTACTTCATTAACGTCCTGACGGTTACTCTTCATGCGTACTTTCTTTCTTGGGCCGCTGGCTGCTGTGAGTAAACCAGCGAGGCGCTGTCTGACTCTGACGCTGCCTTTACTGTCAGGATATAATTTAAGGTAACGCTCATAAATAGTTACCGCATGAGCGTTCTGGCCTTTGCGTTGACGTGCCAGACCAAGCAGTTCCAGCGCCTGACTGGAATATTTATGATTGCCCGCATTCACCAGTGCATTTAGATATCGAATTGCACTGGAATATTTTTCATTTTTTAAATCCGCGCGCGCTCTTTTCATTAAGCTGGTGAGTTGCTTTTCTGATAAAGAAGATGTGTTTTTGTGAATGCTGCCTTTAAATTCTTTTGGAACAGTATAAAGAATAAACTTGTTGGCTTTGGGTGGTGTTTGTATTACCCAGGCACCAGGGTATATTTTGCGGACCTTTTCAAGCGCGGAATTAGCCTGCTTACGGCTGCTATAAAATCCTATATCTAATCTTTCCCACGCAACGCCCTTGATTTTTGTTTTTTCAACGAAATAACTGCGACCTGAAAATACCTGGTTTTTGCTGAAGTTCCATTTTAAATTTTTACCCGCCGCCGATGCCAGCACAATAGAGTAGGTTCTCGACGCGGTTGCGGCATTTACGGTGCCGATTATTAAAATAGATAAAAGCAGGCACAGTAAAACGCGCAGGTATGATCGTGATGTATAAAAAGTAAAACGCGACATAAACTGTTTTCTTAACGCAATTTTTTTAAAAAATTATTTGGCATAATTTTTCTGTCATATTGAAGTTTTAGTGACATGTTGTTATTACCACTCACCGCCACTCGCCCGATGTTCATTACTTTTGATACCTTCTTTTAAATGACAGCTGCCACTACAGTCTCTAACTTCACTAATGGATAAAGGGACATCGCCTGGGCCTTTATGTGAATCTGATTTATAGTCATTTGCATGGCAACCGGCACAGTCGGGTTTGTAACTGGCGAAGGGCCAGGCAATCGTCTGGTTATTGCTCCCATGACAGTTAACACACAGGGTTGCGGTCCGGTGGTCGCCGGGGTAATCCGGGGAGTCATGACGGAACAGTAGGGTAGGTGTCCAGCGAGCGGTGGCATGGCAGCGCTCGCAATCCAGAGTGGTCACAAAGTGGGTAGCGCTTTTACCGGTGGCTGTAGAATCATTGTGACAGGTCATGCAAAGGCCGGTAATGTTATTGTGGTCAAAGCGCGCACCACTCCAGGTGGTAGTGTTATGACAGATATCACATTCAGCTGTGGTTTGAGTGTGGTTATTATTTTTGCCGGTTACCGTTATTCCGTTATGGCAACTTGCACAACTACCGGTCACAGATGGGTGATCGAAACCCGCACCTAGCCAGGTATTAGTGGTGTGGCAGTTGTCACACTCAGCGGTTGTTTGTATGTGTTTTGAATGTTTACCGATGGCGGTGCTGCTGGCATTGTGGCAATTACTACAGGCCTGCGTTAGATTGCTGTGATCGAAAAGCGCATTGTTCCATGAGGCGGTATTATGGCAATCATCGCATTGATCACGGGTAACAATATGCTGGGGATGTTTGCCTACGGCAGTCTCGCTATTGTGACAGGAATGACAGGTGCCAAGCACCGCTGAGTGGTCAACTTTGCCAACCCGGCTAAAGGTAATTGTGTTGTGGCAGTGTTCGCATTGTGTGGACGATTGAATATGCGAGGCAGATGTCCCCACGGCAATCACATTATCATGGCAACTGCTGCAGGTGCCACTGACATCCCCGTGATCAAATTTTGCACCTTTCCATGAACTATCGGTATGACAGTCATCGCATACATTACTGCTGGCAAAATGCTGCGGATGTTTTCCCGGTGCGCGGCTTTCATTGTGGCATAAGTTACAGTTCAAGGGCGTGCCTTTAAATTGACCGGAAAGGTGGCAGCTTGAGCAATCGATAAACGCATGCTGGCCGGTGAGGGGAAATCCGGTTGAAAAATGGTCGAATGAAGTATCGGGTGCTGCCTGTAATGCAGGTGATAAAAAAAAATATGCCAATAGAAATACAGATCGCATAAAAACAGCTTGTATACGATTTAAAATGCTCAAGGATTCTTTAGAAGTTTTATTAGCCATGTCAGATATCATTAATGCTTAATTTTGATGTCTTTAAAGCTGGTGGTGCTGTGACATTCTCCGCACTTAATTCCAAATGAGCGATTGTGAGTGTCATCACTACGGTGACAGCTGATGCAATCTTTAGAGGCTTTTAGTTTTCCTCTTGAATGAGTTTGATGGCAGTCATAACAACCGAGTTTTTTATGGGCACCATCAATTTTAAAACGGCTCGCTTTATTGTGATCGAACAGCCAGGTAAACCAGGAGTTGGGGTTATGACAGGAGTGGCAGTCAGTCCCCAGTTTTGTTTTGTGTACATCATCATCTGCATGGCAGGCATTGCATGCGGATTTGGTTTGTGAATATTCACTTGTGAGATGGCACTCTTCGCACTGGGTAGTTGCATGCATGCCAATTAACGGAAAGTGAGAAAGGTCGTGATCAAATGAAACCCCGTTACCCCAGCCTTTTTCATTGTGACAGTTGGCGCATTTTTTTCCCTGTTTACCTCTGTGAATATCATTTTTGCGGTGACAGGAATAACACTCAGGTTTGACTTTGTCATTGTAAAGATCGCCCTTATGGCACTGATTACAGGTGATCGTTTTGTGTTTGCCCAGTAATGCAAATTTTGTTTTCTTAGTATGGTTAAATATCTGTTTGGACCAGTCTTTAGATGTGTGGCAGGTATTGCACTTTTTACCGTAGCGGCCCTTATGCTCATCATCGTTTTTATGGCAGCCATAACATTTTTTAGGCAGTTCTTTTTTCATATCAGATGTAGTGTGGCAGCTATTACAAGCAGCTTTTTTGTGCTTTCCGTACAAAGGGAAATCAGTTTTTTTATTATGATTAAATGTGATTTTATTCCACTTTGTTGTGCCATGACAGGTGTTACATTTTTTGCCAAGGGTGCCGTTATGAACATCGTTTATTTTATGGCAACTGACACAGGTTTTGGTGGTATCTTTGTATTGGTTATTGATGTGGCAAACGCTACAGTTGATTTTTTTATGTGCACCTTTTAGGGCAAAATCAGTTTTATCATGGTCGAATTTTGATTTCTTCCAACTGCTTTCTACATGACAAGTATGGCATTTCTTCCCCTGTTTTCCCCGGTGGACATCGGATTTTTTGTGACAGCTAATACAGGTTTTTGTGGCTTCTGAATATTTTTTATCTTTCTTGTGGCAGGAACTGCAGGCGATTTTTTTATGGGTGCCTTTTAATTTAAAATCAGTTTGCTGATGATTAAAGGTGGTGGTATTCAGGGCTACAATATTCTCGCTACGACCTTTATGTTCTGCGTGACAGTGTTTGCAATTGTTTTTTAACTGTTCTTTTAATTTTCCATGAAAACCGGATTTGTGTTTCAGGTCTTTTTTAATATCCTTGTGCGAATGACACTGCACACAGAGTGTTGCCTGTGAAATTTTATCTGAAGTGTCGTGGCATTGGTCGCATTTTTCTTCATATTTTGCATGGGCCTGGGTAACCGGCCCAGGCATAAGCAGGGTTTCCAGAGAGTCAGCGAGTGCTAATTGGGTGCTCATTATTAAAGAAATAATAAAACCCAGCTGGATTACAATTGCGTGTAATAATGCACGGCTAATTTTCATTTTAATTTAGTACAAATGCACTGCGAAAATATGGATCACCGCGGTAATTATCATCATAATAAACAGGGGCAGGTGTAAAATATGCCACAGAGAAAACAGCCGTTCATAAAGTTTAAATGCAGCCATCTGGCGCAGTGCCAGTGTGTAGTGGTTAATTGATGGTTCGACTGCTTTTTTTTGAGCGGAGTTTTTTAAAGGCTTAATGATTTTTGATTTTAAGTGTTTAGCACTAATGCCTAGATAAATCACATTTAGTAAATCGCCGATCAAATTGCTGTAAGGTTTCAGCGCTTTGGCTTCCATTTTTGTGATGTGTTCATTGAGTTTTTCGTTGTTATTGAATATTGTTAGCAGTACGGTGTGATCGTTTTGTGTATTTTGTTTAAGTTCATTTAAGGTAATGCGGGTACCATAAAGTCCATGGTGGATATGGGTGTAAATATAGCGTCCAATCAGGCCGCTAATGGCAACCAGTAGCATGCAAAAAAGAGCGACTGTACTGTTGGTAGAGCCGAGCTGAAAGTTAGAATGAAAAAGAATCATGGTTGGCCCGAAAATGCCAAACCACATATGAACACCGAACCAGTAACGAATTGGAATCCAGCGGGTAAACAGGGCGACACGCTTACTAATCGGATAAAGTAAAAGTATCAGCATTAAGCTGCCACCAATAATGCCGAGCACATAACCGGTACCGGTTTCAGCCGTTAAGTAATTGCTCTCTCTGTGTGTCCAGCCATAAATAAGTACGCCAGATAAAGTCAGAACAAATAGGTTAGTGTAAATAATTCTGACAAACTTGAGGAGTTGTTTTTTAAATCCTGAGTTTGTGCAAGAATGTGTGCAAACGTTGGTTTGTGAGTTTTTAATATGGGAGGGGGTGGCGACCATTGGGTTAATCTCTGTAAATACCTGCTATTATGATTAGTATATTACCTAATAGATTAAATATGATTTGGGAATTAGATCACAAATAATGACGTGCTTAATGCTTACACTTGCTATACTCAGTACAATCCCTTTAAATTCAATTCGTTAGAGAGAGTCCCCCCCCATGCCGTCCGTCGTCTGGTTATATGGTTTGCCTTTGCTGCTGATCTTGATTTTTCATTTCTGGAAACGAGCAAAAAGGCATAAAAGTGCTCAAGAGGTTCATGATGAGGCGGTGGCCTCGGGTATGACTGAACCCGCGTCTATACATCCGGTGGTTAATCACGCCTTATGCCTGGGCTGCGGCACCTGCGTAAAAGCTTGCCCTGAGCGCAGTAAAAATGTGCTGGGGGTGATTAAGGGTAAGGCACACTTGATCAATCCGACCCACTGCATTGGTCATGGGGCCTGTAAAACAGCCTGTCCATTTTCTGCAATCGAGCTGGTTTTCGGAACCGAAAAACGCGGCGTGGATATTCCGCAGGTGGGCGATGACTTTCAAACCAATGTTCCCGGTATCTTTATTGCCGGTGAGTTGGGGGGGATGGGGTTAATTCGTAATGCCATTACCCAGGGTGTGAAGGCGGTCAGTTCAATTCAAAAACTCGAAGGTATTGGAAGCGGGGGTAGCCAGCTGGATCTGGTCATTGTAGGTGCCGGGCCGGCGGGGATTGGTGCATCTTTGGCGGCAATGTCCAACAAACTTAATTTTGTAACCCTGGAACAGGATTCACTGGGGGGAACGGTGTCTCATTATCCGCGGGGTAAAATTGTCATGACCGCCCCGGCTGAATTACCGATGGTGGGAAAAATGAACTTTAAGGAAACCACCAAAGAAGCGTTGATGGCGTTCTGGGAGGGGGTAGTGGAAAAGTCCGGTTTACAAATTAACGACCGGGCGCGGGTGGAAAGTATTGATGCACAGGCTAACGGCTTTGTGTTGAAAACCGCCACCGAGGAATATCATAGCAGGGCAATATTATTAGCCATTGGGCGTAGGGGAACGCCGCGTAAATTAGGAGTGCCCGGTGAAGAACAAACGAAAGTGGTGTATCGCCTGATAGATTCGCAGCAGTATCGTCATCAGCACGTACTGATTGTCGGTGGCGGGGACAGTGCACTGGAAGCTGCCTTTAGCATTGCTGATGAGCCGGGTACTACGGTCACAATTTCCTATCGTAGTGAGGCTTTTTCAAGGGCCAAGGAAAAAAATAGAATTAAGGTTGCCGAGGCTGAAAAAGCCGGAAAGCTGAATGTACTGATGAAGTCCACCGTAAAACAGATTAATAAAAAACAGGTGGTTATTAATACGGATAACGGCGAAGTGAGTATTGATAATGACGGAGTTATTGTCTGTGCGGGCGGAATTTTACCCAGTGCCTTTTTAAAGAGTAGTGGTATTAGTGTTGATACCAAGTTTGGTACGACCTAAGCTTTTTAGAGGTGCCCTTATTTTTAGAGGTGCCCTTAAGTGGGTTTATATATATTTCAAGCAATCACACAATAAAATTACCAGCTCAAAGTTTCCCCCTCAAAGGCATCAGGTTCCTGCCTTCGCAGGAGATACAGTCAAGTGGTGTACCTGTGTTAAAATGTTAACATTAACCGGTTCTATTACCCCCCAAATTAAGTTACTTATGATGCCTGTCGGTAAAACATTCTCAAAAAAATCAGTCTTTATTTTCTTTTTTTTACTATTTTCCAGTGCTGTTAGCAGTCTGCAGGCGGCAACATTGGCCGATGCCAATATTGCAGTTCGCACAAAAAACTATGTAAAGGCGATAAAAATATTAAAACCCCTGGCGCGAAATGGTGACAAACAAGCGCAGTATCAACTGGCGGTTTTATACCGTAGCGGGCAGGGGGTAAAAAAGGATGCTAAAAAGGCCGCCTACTGGATAAAAAAATCTGCGAATCAGAAACTACCACGGGCACAATATTTACTAGGTGTCACTTATGAAAAAGGCAGCGGTGTAAAGCAGAGTAATAAAAAAGCAATTTACTGGTATTCCGCGGCGGTAAAGCAGGGGCATCGCAATGCTAAAAAGCGTTTAACAAGTCTACAGTCTAATCAGTCGGGTGCACCTCAAAGTACGGCGCTTTCCCTAAATAATATGCCGCCGCAAGAAGCGCTTTTTCTGGCGGTAAATACAAATAATATTGAAGCGGCGAAAAGGCTATTAGCTCAGGGTGTTTCTGCCAATGTCCGGGATAAATATAAACGCCCACTGATTTTCGAGGCAATATCTCAGAAAAATTCTTCGATGGTGAAGCTGTTAATAAAGCATGGCGCCAAAGTTAATGTGGTGGATAAATATAAAGATGCGCCATTGCATATTGCTGCGTCGGTGGGGAACTCGCGTATTGTAAAGGATTTAATTCGCCAGGGTGCAAAACTTAATCGTAAAGATGCAAATGGAAATACCGCCTTAATGCTGGCGGCATCGAAAGGCAATAAATCTGTTGTTAGTGTTTTATTAAAAAATAAATCGCCGCTTAAATTAAAAAATAGTAATGGTGAAACGGCTATTATTCTAGCAAATAAAGGCCGCCATAAAAGCACAGTTGATTTACTGAAAAAATATGGGGCCAGGTTGCCGGTTAGCAGTAAGACTAAATTAAGTGTTAATCAGAAAATAAAAGCAATCAAAAAAAGCGCAACTGGTGCTTATAAAAACTGGACACCTTTAATGATAGCGGTGTGGCGGGGGCAGCAGGATGTGGTGGCTTCGTTATTAAAAAAAGGTGCGAATCCGAATCAACGTGATAAAAACGGTTTAACACCTTTAATGCGTGCAGCGATGCAGGGGCATAGTGAAATAGTTAGCCGGCTAGTTCGTGCTGGTGCGAATGTTAATAAAATCGATACACTTGGCAATACGGCATTAATGTTAGCTGCAGTTCAGGGTGATGTAAAAGTATTTAAAATTTTACTCGCAGCGAGAAGTAATATTCGCATAAAAAACAAAAGTGGTAGAAGTGCCTTGTCACTATCAATTTTAAATAATCATGAAGCACTGGTTAAGCAGTTGTTACGTAAAAATGCAAAAGTAAACAACTCATTGATTGATGGTAAAAGTGATTTTATGCGGGCAGTTTCACTAATGTCATTATCCACTATTAAACAGTTGGTAGCTGCTGGTGCCAGTATAACTAGAAAAGATAAGTCCGGGCATGATGCCCTTTGGTATGCCATAGATTCAGGGGAAATTAAAACCGTAAAATATTTAATGTCCCATCATAATAATATTAAAGTGACAGATAACAGTGGCCAGACTTTGCTGCATCAGGCTGCGCTTGGGAAGAATGCAAAAATAATTTCGTTGTTAATTGATAAAGGTTTGCCGGTTGACGTCAGAGCGACGGACGGAAATACGCCGTTGATGATCGCCGCAAGTCGTCAGCAGGTGGCGGCAATTAAAATTTTTATCAATAAAAAAGCCGATGTAAATATTAAAAATAACACTGGTAATACCGCTTTGAATTTGTCAGTTATTGAAAATAAAGTGGAGTCGGTAAAATTATTACTGGCGGCGGGTGCTGATATTAATATCAGAAATAACAAACGTGAAAAGGCGATAAGCCTGGCTGAGTTAGGTGAGAATAAATTAATGATTGATTTATTAAATCAGCATAAAGAAAAAACAAAACTGTTCGGGCTGTTTTAAGTTTTAGTTTGAGTAGTACCTGTCGATTTTTATTACAGGTTATCCGGTGCCTCTAAGATAGCATGCAGGGTGGTTTACTGGGCCAGGGTGCGGAATTTTATTTTGATAATGTGTTGTTAGCCGTAAACGCTTATGTAATTGATAGCGCCTGGACGATTCCCGGTAGAGATAATATGTTTGATAATTCAACGGGAGAAAATGAGCTTTTAGGAGCGAATTTCTTTGCTGGCCAGACCGGTACTGTAAACGGCTGGATATTAATTTCGGTACTCTGCCAGAAGGTTCTGATAATGATGCTGATATTTTGTTTAGTAATGCAGATGCAACGATAAATGTTTTGGCTGTGCATTTACCGGCACCTGCGCTTTTACTTTTATCCGCTCTTATTGGTTTGAGTGGTTTTAAATGTTCTAAAACTAAATAGTATTTTGATTCATCTCTAGTAGGTATTAGCGATAGCTAACACGGAGAAGTGAGCCTATCTCATTTAAACCGCTCACTTTGCATCGTGTTTTTAATCGTCAGCTAACGCTAACACCTACAGGGTGCTATTTTTGATTATCCGTTGCTAGCGCAGCTGCATTGTTAAATCTTTTTCAAGCAGAATACTGCTAATTTGTGCGCCGATTTTTTTAGTAAAGCGCTCCAGAAAATCCGGCTGAACAGAAAAGTTCACAATGTTTTCTTCACCGATGACTTCACGGGCAACATAACTTGAGCTACCAAGTTCATCTACCAGACCAATCTCAACACTCTGGTCGCCGGTCCAGATTAAACCTTCAAACATGCCATCAACTTCTTTTAAACGATCGCCGCGGCCCTGCTTAACGGCATTGATAAACTGATTGTGTACGCTTTTAAGCAAGCCCTGTAGATGCTTAACCACAATTTTGTCCTGTGGTGCAAAAGGATCAAGCAGGGCTTTGCTTTTGCCGGCGGTTAAGGTTCTGCGCTCAACACCGAGTTTTTCCATGGCACCAACAAATCCGAAGTTATCCATGCGTACGCCGATAGAGCCGACGATGCTGGCCTGATCCGCGTATATTTTATCCGCTGCGGCGGCTACGTAATAACCACCGGATGCGCAGATGTCGCTGATGACGGCGTACATGGGCATGTCGGGATGTTTTTCTCGCAAGCGTAATATTTCATCGTAGATATAACCGGACTGCACCGGGCTACCGCCGGGGCTATTAATGCGTAAAATTACGCCGGCGGTATCCGGGTCTTTAAATGCGGCACGTAAACCGGTGACCACATTATCGGCACTGGCTTCTGCACCCGGCGCAATTACACCTTTGAGTTCAACCAGTGCCGTGTGTTTTCCGCTTGTATCACCACCTTGCATATTGGGGTTAAGCATTGCCAGAAGTGTAAACAGGTAAACAAAGGCGAGCACCTTGAAAAAGATTCCCCAACGGCGAGTACGCTTTTGTTCTTTTAGTCCTTCAGTGGCAATTGAAGTTAAAACATCCTTTTCCCAGTTATTGTCTTCACTCATTTTTCGTCCAGTGGTTAATTTTTAAGTTGCGTTATTTTGAATCAGTTTAGTAAAGTGGGCAAGTTTTTCCCAGTTTATAAATCGTAGGAGCCAGCTTTAGCTGTCTCCTTCAAGTTGTATAGGTAGGATGTTAGATGTTTTGTAAAAATAAATCTAACTGATTGATATGATGGATGCAGCCAATCGGTTGATGTTTCATTAAGCGTTCCTGCGGGTGCACCCCGTAGGTTACGCCGAGGCAATCCATTCTGGCATTGGTGGCCATCTCCATATCGTATTCCGTGTCGCCAATCATCAGGGCGTCTTTCACATCCATGCCCAGTTGTTGCAAAATCTCTTCGAGCATTAACGGGTGGGGTTTGGAAAATGTTTCCGAGGCACAGCGAGTCGTGTGAAAGCGTGGCCCGAGGCCGGTGATGTCCAGCACCTGATCCAGTCCCTGGCGGCCTTTACCGGTGGCAACCGCCAGCCAGTAACCCTGTTGTTCCAACGTCTCTAACGTCGCTTCGGCACCGTCGAATAAAACCGAAGAGGTTTTGTTTTCATGCATGTACTGGTGACGGTAAACGTCAGACATTTTTATTATCTGTTTGTCGTTAACCGATGGATGCAGTTGCTGAATGGCTTCACGTAAACCTAAACCAATGACATCTTTAAGTTCATTATCGCTGCGATCTTCTTCACCTAAAACCTGTTCGCCGGCTTTGCGTAAACAGTCAACAATGCGCGCGACGGAATCCATAATGGTGCCGTCCCAGTCGAAGATTAATAATTTATAAGGCAGTGTTTTTGTCATTATTTATAGGCTATAGGTAGGAGCAATCTTCTGATCGCGATCAGGAATACTCATCAAATATTGTTTGCCACTCGTTTTCCAGGGGAGCGCAAATATTATAATTTTGATCCCCGGACTGTGACTTGAGAGAAAAGCTTAATTTATACGCATGTAAGAACATACGCTTGAAGCCGCGTTTTTTTAAGTCGTTATTTATTTCACTATTGCCGTATTTTTTATCACCAGCAATCGGGTAACCCGCGGCCTGCGCATGTACGCGAATTTGATGAGTGCGGCCGGTAAATATTTTTATTTCCATCAGGCTTAAAGCATCGTGGTATTCAAGGGGCATAAATAAACTGCGGGCATCTTTACCCTCGGGGTTCACTTCCACCATGCGCTCACCGCCGCGAATGGTGTTTTTAAGCAGTGGCAGGTCGATGTTTTTTTCCGCACCCTGCCAGCGCCCGACCACCACCGCCCGGTAAATTTTATCCATGCGGTGCGCTTCGTCACGAAAGCTCTGGTGTAATTTATTCAGCGCATCTTTAGATTTGGCAATGACCAGACAGCCGGAGGTCTCCCGATCGAGGCGGTGCACCAGTTCCAGCATTTCGTCATCCGGGCGCGCCTGGCGGAGCATTTCAATGATGCCAAATTTTAGTTTGCTGCCACTGTGTACCGCAATACCCGTGGGTTTATTTAGCACCAGTAACTGGGAATCTTCAAAAATCACCGACTGGCTTACCCGATCAACCAGGTGCTGCGGAGCCTTGCTGTCATCCTTTTCTGTCATGCGCACCGGGGGGATGCGTACCATATCGCCGATCTGTAAACGGTAATCTGCCTTTTTGCGGCCCTTGTTTACGCGCACCTGCCCACTGCGCAGCAGCTTGTAGATACGACTTTTGGGGACACCTTTGAGTTTACTGAGCAGGAAGTTGTCGAGGCGTTGTTGTTCATTGCGGGGGCTTATTTCCAGTAACTGGACCCCGTGTTGTGCTAATTCAGACATGCGGCGAATGATATCAGAATATTTTAGCTGGGGGTGATTTGTAGAGTATGAATTGTCAGCTAAACTATCAATGTAATGCAGTTTATTTTGACAGTCGGCCTGTAAGTCCTTGACCTGCTTGCCACAATTTGCAAAACTATGTTGATTCCGGGAAAGGTGTTTTTTTATTCTGGCTATAAAATCAATGACTTACAGAAGTTGATTGGGTAAATCAGAATTATAATTTACGGAATATTCATCTGAAATAGATGAATTAAACAGAATCCGGGTTTATGCGTAGTTATAAACCCACACCGGCTTGACTGGTGAGACCGGTTAGATAGAGCCTTTAAAATCTATCACTAACTAATTAATAATTAATGAATTTCACTCTGAATCTTAACTTAAAAGCAATGCTGAACAACAACCCGGAAGCCCAGATAAGTGTGGCGCTGATGGATGAGTGGCTTGCGGCTGTTTATTTGTTTTTTATGGGCGGTACTTTTACCGCTCGCAAGCAACAGCCCGCCTGTGTAATGTCTTCGCTAGCTAGCGGTTTATCCCCTTCAGAGTGTCAATCTAACTCAGGTTTACATTCCAATGAAACGAATTTTAATCAACGCTCTCCAGAAAGAGGAGACGCGCGTTGCGATGGTCGATGGCCAGCAACTTTACGATCTGGATATCGAAGTATCCTCACGCGAGCAAAAGAAAGCCAGCATTTACAAGGGTACCATCACCCGAGTTGAGCCTAGCCTGGAAGCGGCTTTTGTAAACTATGGGGCTGATCGTCATGGCTTTTTGCCCTTCAAAGAAATTTCCCGTACTTATTTTACCGACGAAGCGCGTAATGCCTCTGGCCGCCCTGATATCCGCACAGCGGTTAAAGAAGGCCAGCAGGTTATTGTGCAGGTGGATAAAGAAGAGCGCGGTAATAAAGGTGCGGCGCTAACTACCTTTATTTCACTGGCTGGGCGTTATCTGGTATTAATGCCGAATAATCCCCGTGCAGGTGGTGTCTCGCGCCGCATTGAAGGCGATGATCGCAAAGAAATTCGCGATGCCATGAGTGGATTAGACATTCCACAGGGCATGGGCTTAATTGTGCGCACTGCAGGTGTCGGTCGCGCCACTGAAGAGCTTCAGTGGGATATGGATTATCAGGTGCAGGTGTGGAGCGCGATTGAAAAAGCCGCGGCCAATAAATCAGCACCGTTTCTGATTTATCAGGAAAGTAACGTTATTATTCGCGCGCTGCGCGATTACTTCCGTGAAGATATCGGTGAGATTTTAATCGATAGTCCGGAAGTTTATAAAACCGCTGAAGATTTTGTTAAACAGGTTATGCCTAACAGCCAGCGAAAGTTAAAGCTGTATCAGGATGATATTCCGATGTTCAATCGTTATCAGATTGAAGGTCAGATTGAGTCCGCATTCCAGCGTGAAGTGACCCTGCCCTCCGGCGGTTCCATTGTAGTTGATTTAACCGAAGCCTTAATTTCAATTGATATCAACTCCGCCCGTGCAACCAAGGGCGGCGACATTGAAGAAACCGCAACCAATACCAACCTTGAAGCCGCAGATGAAATTGCCCGCCAGTTACGGCTACGTGATCTAGGTGGTTTAGTGGTTATTGATTTTATCGATATGATGGCCAATAAAAATCAGCGGGCGGTAGAAAACCGTTTACGCGATGCCTTAAAAATGGATCGTGCACGGGTGCAGATTGGTCGCATTTCTCGCTTTGGGTTACTGGAAATGTCGCGTCAGCGATTACGTCCATCGTTGGGTGAAGCCACACAGAAAGTCTGTCCACAATGTAATGGCTATGGCACGATTCGTAATATTGAATCATTGTCATTATCTTTATTGCGCATTGCAGAAGAGGAGTCACTGAAAGAGCATACCGGTCGTGTGATTATTCAGGTGCCGGTAGAAGTGGCAACCTATATCTTTAATGAAAAACGTAAAGATTTAATTGAAATAGAAAATCGCACCGGCGTAGAAATTTCATTTATTGCAGACAAAAACATGCTACTTCCGCACTATGAAGTGAGTCGTTTGCGTAATTCTGAAACTACCAGCGTTGAAGGTAAGGTCTCTTACCAGTTAGCCAGTGATAACGAAGAAGTTTATGTGCCGGATCGTGATAAAGCAAATGCGGTGGAGGGTGAAAAAGCGGCGGTTCAGTCAGTAACCCCAGCACAGCCCGCACCGGTTGTTGAGAAAAAAGTCGACAAGCCAGAGGGCTTAGGCTTAATTGCAAAAACGCTGAAAGCCCTGTTTGGTGGTGATGAGTCTGCGGATAAACCTGAAAAGTCTGTACAGGGCAAGCAGCAGGGTAATCGTAATCGCAATAATGATCGAAATCGAAATAGCCAAAACCGTAATCGTCGTGCTGGTCGTGATGGCAATCGTAATGAAGGCCGTAATGACAATCGCAGCGAAAACAAAGGCCGCACCCAAAAGCCGGGTAATAAACAGCAGCAGCCGAAACAGCCGCGTCAGCAGAATAAAAATCAAACTCAAGCTCAAACTCAGGACAATAGAAACAAGCCTAAGCGTGATGAACAACCATCTGCAAAATCTGAAAATGAGTTAACGAATCAGAATGCGGTTGCGCAAAATGAAGCGGCTAATAATGATCAGCAGGATGGACGAAATGAAGCTGCACGTCGTGGAAATCGTCGTGGTCGTGGTCGCCGTCGCGGAACTAATCGTAATGATGGCCGCCAACAGCAGGATGGACAACAACAAGGTTCAAATCAGAATGTAGCGCAGGACTCTTCTCAGAGTTCAGGTCAGGCTTCAAACCAGAGTTCGAATCAGACTTCTGGCCAGGCTTCTGGCCAGGAAAGTAAAGCGCCGACTGAAAAGTCTCAGAGTGTTAATAAGCCTGAGCAGCACCAGAATATTCAGCAGGCAAATAAACCTGAAACCGCGCCGGTTAGTGCGGCTTCTGATAAACCGAAAAATGCTTCAGCTGCACGAAAAGAGCCGGTGGCTGCTCGTGATAAAACTGAAGTTAAGCCTGAAATTAAATCCGAGGCTAAACCTGACGTAAAGCCCCAGGATACACAAATCCAGGATACGAAGCCCCAGGATACGAA